>Ga0099826_10002805_pt1 | contig 11464 bp, 6 predicted proteins | sample Mtrugardesep15_FD_76830 | JGI IMG/M metagenome (GOLD analysis project Ga0099826, IMG submission 76830) | Root nodule microbial communities of legume samples collected from California, USA - M. trunc garden sep15 | ecosystem: Host-associated > Plants > Roots > Nodule | place: USA: California...
AGTTTTTAAGTGTCCGAGTCATCAATTCAATCCGATATAATCTAGTTCAATACTTATAAAAATATAATTTTAAGACCGAGTCATCTAACCGAGTTATTCGGTTTAATCCGGTTCAGTCATGCAGTTCAATCATTGACTCAGTGTTTCGACCATTAACGCAGTAACCCAGTACCCCTGCCGAGTCGATGTCCGAGCCGAGTTTGAAAACCATGCTGTAAATTACTTCTAGCTTCGGTTACAATGCACCCATGAGCAAATTAAAATGAAAAATAAGAGCAGTGTTGAAGAAAAGTAAAATGTACATTTGTTCGCAAGGTCACACTTAAGCTGTCAAGTTGCCTGGATTATTTGTTAAAGCCTTTAATCTGAAACATGACTATACACAACTTTATTTAAAGCAATGCTGAAATGGATGCTGATTTCAATCATTATGAAGGTGTAGACCAGTTAACTTGAATTTATCTTAAAATTTGAATATAGTTTCTTCATCTTCGATGAATCATGTTTGAGACTTCATTCAAGATCAAGTTATAGAGTTCAAGAAAAATAAGTAAACTTGTAGTAATATTTCGTATTGCACTTTATATAATATTCTCTGCTTGCAGTTTTATTTGAGTACTTCATGTTTAACAAATATTCCCTTAAAAAAAATGCTAGTTTATATATTTTATTGTCAATTTAATCGAAAGTAAATGAAGGAGAAAATTGATGATCTACACGCATTTTAAAACTCATTTTGGTCATTTGCACACCAAAAAGCAGTATCCAAGCATCATTCATTCATATCACTTATGTTGGAAAGATATTTAAACATAAATCATTTTACATTAAATTCATTTATAATCAAAAATCAAAATTATTTCTACAAAATCAATTCGGTCAAAATCAATTTTCTAAACCTAGATAATATGTGCAAAAAGATTGTTTAGTCAATATGAAATAAGAAAAATAGTGATGAATGTTTGCATTTATCAAATTCGCGTGTAAGATGAGTTAGTATTTATCAATTGTTGGTCAGACTTTATTTACCTCTCAACCGAACTCTAGATCACTAGGGTACCCTTTCCCTAAGAATCGAAGGGCTAACAAAAAAAAATTATCAATTTTCCGATTGGAAGTAGTGTTTCAATTCCTTTGTTTAAAGTCAAAGAAATGTTTGAGTTACTTACAATTTTTTCATTTCTTTGTTTTATATCCAAATAAAACAGTTTAATTCCTCTCAACACATACATTACCATTTTTTAATTCTTTATACGAACACGCTGTTAAACTTGATGTGTTGGCTAATATTTGAAATGAGACTTTGCTTACAAGGACAGTTGATTGAGCTCTCTTAGCACTTGTTTGGAAATGTTAAATTGAGTGTCAATGCACAAGTCGATTCATTTGAAGGAGTTTGTAACTTGACTCTAAACACAGACTAATTGCTTGATTTTTACTTCCATTGTCTTCCAAGGACTTAGATTCTGCTTGATTTTTTCTTTTATTGTTTATTTTCATTGATATCAACTATTGGTAAACAAATTAATTACTGATATTATAGACATGCATAAGCATAACAAATCATAATAGTTTTTTTTTTTGAAGAAACAAATCATAATAGTTAAAATACTATTGTTTGATTTTTTTTTCACTTTGGATGAACCCTCTAATTTATCTGATCAAAGAATGGCTTCATCAACCTATTGAGCATCAAACCGAAAAAACACTGTAAATTACTACTAGCTTTCAGTTTTACCGAGACATACTTATCGGCTACAAATCATTCATAAACAAATCAAAAGAAAAAACAAGTACAGTGTTGAAGAAAAAGAAAATGAACATTTATTCACAAGGTCACACTTAAGATGTCAACTTGCCTCAGCATTTTAAGGGGTAAAACAAATACGTCGCCATTTTTATTTCCATTTCATAACAATATCTTATTATTATGACAATCACAATAATTTATAACATTTCATTCAAGGTTGTACAGTCACCCATTCTCAGAAGATTTGCAACACCAGAACAATTACATGAGCTGGGTGTTACTAACATACTGTAGCAAGTACCTCTAATAAGGATGCAGCAAATTCCATTTGGGTTTCTTCATTTATTGTGAAGAAGAGTGGCACATGCACGAAAAGTGATTTGTTTCCGTTCTGCTCTGCGAACCGAAGAGAATGATAGTAAACATAATTGCACACAAACCTTCCTGCATCATCAGATGTCATTACATCATAACCTTTCGTTGCCAAGGTCTTGGTGATCTCTTCCACAGGAAGGGTAGTCTGCATAAAGTTAGGACAAAAGACAAAGTTAGGACACAAGACAGCCGCATCTCAAAAACATGGAACAGTCATTAAGGCAAAATTTTGATGCAGCAATTCATGTTGTCTTCAACTATGCATACCAATATCTTTGCACTTGCACCTTATATGCCTCCATCAAGAGGCAAAGACTCGTTAAAAAAATAATTTCTCTATACCTCACAAGTTTTTGAAAATGAAGAGCACAAAGTTTCTAGATACCAAGGACTCAAAGATAACTGAAAAGCTTGCTAAATGATACTTAGAATGGTAAGCTGTTCTTTAAATATTTCTGAGGATCCAAAATAAATGATATAAAATAAACCTCAACATTTTAATATTTGTACAAACACAGAGCTCAAGAGAACATTGATTTACGAAGCAAAAGAAAACCAGTGATCCAATTTACCTCTCGTATTCTTGAAATCGGGCCGTCAGAAGGAACAATGGGAACTTTCTGCAATAAATTTTTTATGGAACTGTTACTAAAGAATATTAGAGTACTTCAAGATCAGGCCTAAAAGGGTTGATGAAAACAAGTTTAACCTGTGGCTTCCATCCCATTTCATCAGGGCAACGGAAGGTAGCCTCATTGACAGCTTGACGTTCTATAGCGAACCTTGTTGCACCACTGTTAACCCCAAAATGCAGCTGAACAAACATTACCAGAACATAAGATTCATAATAATCAAGTGACTACGATTCAAGATAGCTGAATTCAACCAACTAGAACTTTCTTGCCATTATTTCGGTTCTATGTTAATTATGTTTTAAAAACTTTCACGTCAAATTCCAGTGATCGTTAGTCGCGGTTAATTCCATAATTATATTATCACATCTAAACAAGGATATGGCTGCTTTAAATATTAGATTACTAAGACACTAAGTAATTTGTGAAAAATTTCATAGAGATATTAAACTTGATATGATTACATAAATAAAACTTGAGAAGGATTAATAAAAGAGCCTACGCACGAAGTATGACTAAGGATCCCTACTCACAAAGTAGAGATCCTTGGCAACTCACCCAGATGATTTTATTGGAACTTGAAGATTCAGATTCCTTGGCGATAATGGCAGATTGCAATGTCTGGTACAGCGGAACAAGGGCTCCTTGTCCGGCAGTATCAAGAATACTACAGCTCCCAATAGCTAAACCCTTTGGCAAACCCTTCTTTTTCACATATTCCGTCAAATTATTCACAATTGTCTCAGTTGGATTCTCTGAAACTCCATGGAATTTCTTGAAACCTGTTATATAAACTGTTGTTACAGCAGCTGAAGGACCTTCGGACCCCATCTGCTGATGATGGTCTAATAATATTTAGAGCTTCAATTAGAAAGTATTGCTTAAAAAGACCTGCATTAAATGATGAGCAAAATGAGTAAAAACCGATAATAAAACCAAACCTTCTTATCCAGTGGACCATATCATCATATACAGAAACATTACATCATAATCCAAAATCATCAATTCAAAATACACTAGGAGGCACATCATGCTATCATCACATCAAAATTTTAAACGTCTCTGCGACAATTGTGATCCAACAGCGATATCACCACAACATGATCACAATTGTTGATTGAGCCCATATCGGCGTCAGTTGACCGCAATTCTCACCAATATTAAGCATCATAGTGCAACACAACCAAACTACAACTTAAAATCTTAACAACAATACACTAAAACACTCAACCAAGTTTCAAGACTTTACAAGGAACACAAATCAGAGAAGATGATCAAATGAAAAAGTTCATCCATTTCACTCAAGAACTCAAAAGAAAAGACTCCAATTTTGTAATCCCAGACATCCTAATGACAGTATTCAAGCTGATAACAAAATTGGGTCGCGACATAATCTTGCAAATTTTAAGGTTTCAAGAGTAATAATTGATGAAAAAACAGTTTCAACGATGACACAAAGAAGATCAAATTAATGTAAAACATGTTTCATAGAAATACTGTAATAGTCTATGATGATCACGCAACCAAATGATGAAAGAACAAGGAATATTAATGGCCTCGAAATACAAAAAGAACATAATAATTAAGAATAAACATGTTTTTTCTTCTTCTGAGGATTAATTAACAAGAGAGAAAAAAATAAAAACTGAATTTAGAGAGAGAGAGAGATAAATCCTAGTCCTTACCAGGAAATGGAATGAAGACAACAAAAATGTTTGAAGTTCAGAGATGACAGTCTTATCTACTCAAAGCAAATTAACTACTGGTGAAGATTCCGATTAGATTTAGAAATAAAAGTGTCACAAGCAAAAATATATAAATAAATCAAATATATGTAATTTAAGAAATCCATACTAAATCCCTCAAAAAAAAAAAATCTATACCATATTGTGCTTACTTTTTCACTTCTAATTATACTCTTAATTGAATGTATGTTATATTTATTATATTATTGTTATTATTGAAAAGATATATATAGTTTGTTATAATATAAAAATGCAAAATATTTTTTTTAAAGAAGCTAAACTAACCCCTTCAAATTAACACTAGAGAGAATCGAACTTGAGACCTTGAATAAAAAAAATGCAAAATATTTATTATAATATATCTATAATTTTAATCAAAATTAAAATAATTTTAATTAAATTTCATAAAAACCATTGTTTATAATTTATACCTATTAATGTAAAGAAGACGGTACAAACGAACATGAAATGACCGTCTATAGTAATAATAATAATTTCCTTCCATTAGAAAAGAAATTATAAGCAAAGGTAGGAAAGTGCGAGTCGCTTTCATAAAATAAACAAATAAAGCACACAGTCCTAATGATTATCAATCCACACCTAAAATCTATTCTTCTTCTTCCAATCGTGTATTACCTAGTAAACTCTTTATGAAGTTGCATTTCTTTTTTGGACCAATTTATGAAGTTGCACTGTTTTTTCATTTAATGAACTTTTTTTGTTGGTTGCCCAAGCCCCAAGCTATCACCACCAACCAGGTAGGTAGCTACAAAATAATTCCATCTAGGGGGTCACATCTCTCAAGTCTCAACAAATGTTCTTCCATGGCTACTGGATCCAACCAACTATGTCACATTAGGACATTACGGTTTGTTTCTTTTAATTTAAAAGATATATAAATTTTGCGTATGGATTATAAAAAAAATCTAAAGCTATTTTGATTTGTTTACAACTCAAAAAAATCACTTTTAAAAAAAGATTTTTAATTTGTTTATGTGCTTTCTCCTTTTTATAAAATAAATAGATTTTGAAAAAAAAAAGTTAATCTTAATAGTTTTTTAGAGCTCATTTGTTACAATTAAAAAATATATATTTTGACATTTAATAATTGTTTTTAGAGATTTTATAAAAAAATAGAAGCTATTTTGTTTTCTTTACTATAATAAAAATTCTTATTTTTTTAAATAAAAAATTAAATTGTTTGAATACAACTATATAAATAATTGTTTAACTACAAATTTACCATTCCCTAAAAAAAATTACAAAATTACCATAAAGAACATTAAATATAGGGAAACACAAGTACTACGATACATATTGGAATATTAGTTTATTTTTTTAATTTCTAATGAGAAAAAAAAAACCAACATCTTGATTACTCTCTCCTTTAAAAAAAAAAAACCTATTTTATTAGAAGTCACTTGTAACTTAGAGATGGAAGAGGTGGGCGAATCTAAAAACCTATTTTTTAGATTCAATGAGGTTAATGATCGCATTTCTTCTCATGATGTTAGTGGGGAGGAGTACTATTTAGAGATGGACGAGGTGGAGGAATTACATTTCTTGTCAACTAACTTGTTTTCTCTGTAAAAGATCAAAACTGGTATGCAATGGAAAAAATCAAGAATGGATTGGTTGAAAGAGGGAAACACTGATTCTAAATTTTCCATGGAATTATGTCTTCTAGGCAGCGGTCTAATACTATTATTTTAAGAAATCTTAATGGGACACAAGTGGAAGGAGTGGAGGGTGTTCGAAGTGTTGTGTACAACCACTTGCCACTCATTTTCAGGAAAGTAATTGTGATTCACCTAGGGTGAATAATTTTAATTTCAAATCTATTAGTACGATGCCGTGTGGTGAGATAGTAAAACCCTTCAATATTAAGGAATGATCGGGGTTCGAACCCCGATACCTCTACTTGTGTGTGTAAATTTATAATAGTTTTGTCATTTCGTCTATCTAAAAAAAGTTAAAATCATAAAATGTTTGATTCTTTAAACATCCGTATTAAACTAGACATCTAATATCTTTTCTATTTAAATTTTTCATACATATTATTCTTAATTGTGCAATGATGGACGTGAATAATGAAGTCGTCAATCAAATTATTATAAAGCAAGAAGGGGAATAAAAGAACCCTCACTTGCTCTACTTTGTCTCGTCGGGTTTTTTGTTATTATTATTCTTATTATTCCTGTGTATTTTATGAATGTACTATAGTAGTAGACCTATAACTTTAAGGAAAGGGAATGAACCCTGAATTATTCTTGTTGAAAAAACAACAATTATTGGAGGACAGCTAAATTGTTGTTAGGTAGTTGTAGGTTGCATAGATCAGTTTTAAATAAAAAATATCAGTGGGTGTGATTTAACTGTTTTTCATATTGATTTAATTCAAAATAAAAGGATCGGTGGTTTATTGGACACGACAACATAGTTCGATGTGAGTGAATCAGAATGATTAAAGGTTAGAAATTTATCTATTAAAGGTGAATAAACGAGGTGTTAGAGTTCGAACATTGACTTATACATATTACAGTACATTGTTCATATAAATTAACACTAATTCAAATATAAATCAACAATTTTTTTATGGAATTAATAATTATCTTATAAAGTCCATGAGTATAATTTATGTAAACTATAACATACAAAACTAAAAGAAAGAAAACATGTTTGAAAAAATAGTTTTTTATTTATTTTTAAGAATGTTGACAAAATAGTTAAAATTGTAACGTAGTTAATTTTAAATTGTTTAGATTTATAATTTAAACAAAAAAAATAGAATACAATTAAGAGATTGTCTTGTATTTATAATTATGAAGAAAAAAAAAAGGTCCCATTCGAGGAGTATCAGCAGCATCTATCTTATCCCAACTTTTTAGTAGATGTGTCTCTTTTAATCAATACAGTGTAATCTTATTGTCACCAAATGAAGATGATTGGAGTTGTTTGGCAAATAACCAAGGTCCATATACGGTAAACTCGATTTATAATATTTTAAGCAATTCATTTTCTAATCTTTCTTCTTTGGGACCAGACAGGGGTTAATTTATGGGAAAGTTATGCGCCAAAAAAATAGTTATCTTGCAATTGCACCATTAGGTGAATTTTCTCAAGAGATGAGTTCTGGTGGGGAACCAAGCTCCATCTTGTTTGTGTTGTGGTTGTGAGAGGGAAGTGGAAGATCACTAGTATGTTACATGCACGTTTGCCTGGCAAATTGGAAACAAATTTTCAAGTGGTTTGGTGTGGTTTTTGTCCTACCGTGGGATTTATTGATGTTGTTCCAAATGTTTTGCCTCTTTGACCGGAAAGGCAAGGGGAGGAAAGGGGTTATGTTTGATTTGGCAAACGGTAATTTGATCGATTTGGAAAGACAAAATCTTCAATTGTGGGGGGAGGTGATGGATACAATTAAGAGATTGTCTTGTATTTGTGTTTTGAGTGGTTTGTTAACCCTCTATATTATATTTTAAGATAACCTTTTTGCCGCGTTTAATTGAAGGGAGGACTATAGATTGTTTCTTATCTTTATTTAGGTTAAATTGAATACTATTTGTAAGGTTGTACTTGAAGACATTGATGAGCTTAATACCACTTGTACTTATCTTACTAATAAAAATTGTTTGATGTTATAAAAAAACAAATAGAAACAAATAATATGTTGCCACATCAATTGATATTTTGAAACACATGAATTAACAAAACATCATGGGAATCATGTGTATAATAATTCATAAATCTAATGAAATAAATTTATATTGATCCATAAAAATAGGATTTAATTTGTCCACACTAACGGTGTAAGTAAATATTTGAAGAGATATTTTAAAAAGTAACCTATAAATGTCGCGCAATTATGTGATTTAATTGGATATGGATGTGGAAAAAAGAAACATTACATAGAAATTAATCCCATAAAAATATCCAATTTAAAGACAAACAATGTAATTTTTTTATTTTTATTTTTTTCAAAACAAAGTGAGGGACATTTCCCACACACATCCAAGTGTGGGGCAGTCACTGCTTGTGCGCAATTGGTGGCTGAAATTAACTAATTTTCTATCAAGGGCGGTGATTCGGTCCCATGTCTTTAGAGAAGTTAATCAAGTGGAAAATGGTTTGGTCAAATTCCTTATATGAGCAAAATAGAATTTTTAATGTTGTGTTTGTAGATTGTTCCGTTGTTTCCTTCCCGGTGGATTCTTCTAGTTGTTTTGTTTTACGTCGTAAGGCCCTTGTTATTCATAAAAATAAAAAAATGTATTTGATTTTGGAAAAGCCGGGGAACTCTTGTAGAATTGATAATAAAAGTATCTCTTTATAATCAATAATTAATTTGGTTATTGCTTCTATCTCTTTGACGGTGAGCGAATATATTCAAGGGTTGCATGTCTTCTTCTATTTAGGAGTTTCAATTGAAATGTAATTCAAATGATGTTTCCAAAGGTTCTATTGATCCGGCTGATGGATGTGACATTTTCAGAGATAGATCTACTCTTTTTTTTTCAAGGTTACTTTATAGTATAAGGTCTTGCTCTCTGCAAGCTAAGCTGCAAGCATTATGCTTTCTGTTGAGGTGGCATGTGCGAAGGGTTGGCTAAAACGTTGGTTTGGAAGTGATTCATAAGTTGTGATCTTGATGTTCTCTAATTTTCATATTGTACCTTGATGTCTTCGAACTGGATGGCGAAATTGTGTCGGCCTTACTTTGAAAATGTGGTTTATCAAATCTCATTTATAAGGAGACTAATGTTTGTATCGATAATACTTTTAGGGTTTCAACAAAAAGTCTTGATAGAATTTGCTCCCTAGTTTTATTCTATCGATATCGTTCAAAACTGCTCCTTAGTTTTGTTCTAGTGATATCGTTCAAAACTATTTGAATCTCCCTAGTTACAGGTTTAGTTCTCATGGGTCTTGTTTTTGTCCTCTGAGGGCATCACTTTTTTCTTGCTATTCATATTATGAATATGCTGCAAATGATTATAAGGGCTAATGTCCCAAACTAGTTGTGATCTTCTATTCTATAATGATGTCTATGCATATCTTTTTGAATTTAAAAAATAAATAAAACTACGAATTTAAAAAGTGATCACAACATACGGTATTCAAGGTAGTAAAGAAACAGTGATTGAGAAGATAGAAGGAATAAAAAAAATCGTTGGACCAAAATTAGGAGGAATAAAACAAACCATTAGTGGCAGTTTTCTAATTTCTTTGACTACTTATATTGGCAGATGGCATGGCAACATCCCAGACACTAAAAATCTATGTATAAAGAGTACTCCGAGTAACTGAACCAAAAAAAGGATATCAGGTAAATATTAGTATAACAAAATTTTAATACGGCTGCTATTTGATGTTCTCTTTTTTACCCAAATACAGGGTTACAAATTTGTAATAACAAGGTTACAAAACGCTTTCAATCAAGCATTGTATACTTTCGATGCTACATACATTAACTTTACTTTATCTGCATAACATGGGACCCTTTCTATAACAAAGAAGATTATAAATACCAGAAAACATTGGCAAACAAATTTTATTTTAAGTTTAAAAAATCAAACAGCAAAAGCAATCAGAATTTGAAAATTATTTTACCCTCTCAAAACTCGGTTTGAGCTTAGGAGGAAGTTTTCTTCACCGGCAATGGTGGAATGTAACCGACCTGCGGCCCAGCCATTATTAGTAACTCGAACCGGAGCTCGTGCAGGATCCCCTCCAACTACACGGCTTCCATCAATTTGCTTATCAAATTCAGGAAGGCCAGCAGCCTTCCTTTCTTTCCTTTGTCTTCTATCTTCATCTCGCTCCTTCCGTAGCCAAACTTCTACTGTTCTCTGCATATTCAAAACCAATTAGGCACAATTAATTCAATTGTGTTTTTTATAAAAAAATTGTAAATTGCATAGCCTGGTCTACAATTTAAGCTGTTTACTCCACAACCATAAGTTGTATAGTACAACTTGCATTCAAGGTTATCCATCGAGTAGCGCGCATAATTACTATACGATAAATTGAGTGACACAGAAATAATTGATTGAGAGAGAGAGAGAGACAAAACAAACCATTAGTGACAGTTTGCTAGTTTCTTTGACTTTCTCAATGGGCATTGCTAGTTCCAGCCTTCCATGAGCTACATAAACCTGATAAAAGAGCATTGAAATGACAGAAGGATTATTATACTAAAACATTGACATAAAACAGTTCAGAATGAAATTATACATACAATATTTGTTGGCCAATCCTCAAGACCGTCAAATATATGTGTTGCATATATAATAGTGGCACCCCTCTCATCACATTCCTTTCTAAGAAACTTCAGAAGGTCAGCTCTTGCTAGAACATCAAGGTCGACTGTTATCTCATCCAGAAGAAGAACCTAGGAAAGGAATGAGCAACGTTACAAGTAAAAAACTGCTCTAAATTCAACAATGAATTGTAATTTCTTAGCATGAAAAGGCCATAAGGAAGACAATACATCAACAAATATATGTCATGCCTTAAATGGTTTGAGGAGACCCATACAAATTTGCACTCTTCTTCTTTGACCATCGGATACTTTATGCAATCTCCATGAAAGATTGATATCTAATACCTGCCCAGTTGAACATCAGAACAAAATAAAGCAACAGTTTTCCAAAGACAACTATATATATGCATAGCCTGAGTACCCTTTTCAGAATTTAGACATGCATAGTCAGTGAACATTAACATAAGAGTACATAATGATATAGTTTTGGTTGAATCTATAACATAAATGAGCTAAGTCTTTATGCCATCAACCAATATCAAATTCAAGCATATAGACACAAGTATCATATCAAACACACTTATGTTCTCCCTTTCCACCCCAAATATTTTCTTTATATTTATTAAAAGAAACCGCATGCATGTACAGCTCATATACAGAAATGAACACAAAGGCTAACCATACCAAAATAGCAATGGAA
>Ga0099826_10002806_pt1 | contig 11463 bp, 24 predicted proteins | sample Mtrugardesep15_FD_76830 | JGI IMG/M metagenome (GOLD analysis project Ga0099826, IMG submission 76830) | Root nodule microbial communities of legume samples collected from California, USA - M. trunc garden sep15 | ecosystem: Host-associated > Plants > Roots > Nodule | place: USA: California...
GTTATAAATTGAAAAGATGAAGCAAGCGCCCATAACCCTCACCAAAGACATAATCCGCGAATCAGCGCTCAAAGAATTAAGGCTGCGCGGCTACGAATGCTGGCGCCAGAACAACATTGCCGTACGCGGTCGCAAGTTCATCGGACGGCGCGGTGTAAGTGACATCATTGGGTTCACCTTAAGGGATAGCTGCTGCCGATGGGTAGTCTGCGAGGTGAAGACACTCAACGACAAGCTATCTGATGACCAAAAACAATTCTTAAACGACATTAAAAACTCCGGCGGCATGGCCTACCTGGCGATACAGAAAGGCAACCAGGTGGCGGTCGTGGAGTGGGAGGGGAAATAAAAACTATGGGACAATCATCAAGCATACAATGGACAGATGCCACCTGGAATGTAGCGAGAGGTTGCACGAAGGTTGACGAAGATTGTAAGTTCTGCTACATGTACCGGGATAGCTTCAATAGTACAAGGTATAACCCTTTAGAAATAAAGAGAACTAAAACGGTTTTTGATCTCCCGCTGAAGCTAAGGGAACCGTCAAAAATATTCACGTCATCACTAACCGACTTCTTTCATGAAGCTATTGATAGTTACCGGGATGAGGCGTGGGGTATTATTCGCCGGTGCCCGCAACATACTTTTCAAATATTGACGAAAAGGCCGGAACGAGTTAACGACCACTTGCCCAAAGATTGGGGATGTGGATGGAAAAACGTTTGGTTAGGTACAAGCATTGGATCGCAGGCTGCTGCTCAGCGAATGATCGATATGAGTTTGGTTGCCCATGACGGTGTTAAGTTCCTTTCATTGGAGCCGCTACATGGGTCTATTCGCCTAGGTGATGTTAAGAAGTATTTCGAGTCTTTAGGAGGAGAATTGTATGTGTTACCTGCTTTTGACTGGGTAATCGTCGGAGGGGAAAGCGGCAACGAAACTGGTAAGTACCGGTATAGACCGTGCGAATTGGACTGGATTGAAAACATTGTAAAGGAATGTAAACGGAATGATATTGCTGTTTTTGTCAAACAACTAGGCACACACCTTGCAAAACAACTAGGCCTTAAAGATCGACATGGTGGTAACATTGATGAATGGCCTGAGCATTTGAGAGTAAGACAATTCCCGTTAATATCACCCCTCACCTCAAAAGTAAACCCATGATACCACTACTCAACAACCACTACGCCGTCGAGGTGCCGGATGGGGCCCAACATATTGAAGTACGGAACTATGGGCTGAATGATGCGGTTGAATACATTCATACGATTGAGGGTGTAAAAACATGTGGAGTTGATGACCTCCCGCCCGGCAAGTGGCAGATAGTCTGCACGAGTAAGGATGTGACGGAGGATATGCTCGCAAATATTGTATGTGAATTACCGGTTGGGAAAAGATTTGAAAACTATAACGGAGATTACCCGGTTTGGTACCATACCAAAAAAGAGTCATTCCGCTCCCTCCTCACCTCAAAAGGATGCGACCTAAACAAGAATTGGTTAATACTCAAAAAGCAGTGAAACACCTACCAGTCATACTAGACGGCAAAGAATGTTTCTCTGAAACGATTGCCTTCCACAAGGCCCAAAGTGAAAAGTATGCACGGTTCGCCACGGAGCATAAGGGTGATGAAGAGTCTTATAATTTTTACTGGCGTGAAGCAGTTTGGGAGCGATACCAGGTATTTGTATTGAGAAATCAAAAAGGGCACTACTTAAGACCAGTACCTGAAGAGGTACAATTAAATCTATTTTAAAATAAAGATATGGCAAAGACTAAAAATAAGCCGGGTATTCACCTTCTGAAATCCCACAATTGGAAGCCTATTAAAACTAAGAGTGGGCATAAAGTCAAGCCCGAATTCTACTGGCATACCATCGCCTCCAACGGACGTTTAACTGCCAACGGCGAGACGTATAGCCGTAAATCAATTGCCCTCAACAGTATTCGTTCAACATCGGTAACACTGGGAGGTAAAGGTAAGTTCAAGTATTATGATCATAGTGTGGCTGGGTCACCGTTAAAAAGTTATGTATGAATAAAGAATTAAAAGCTGTCTTTTACAACAAGCTGCAATCAGATAAAATAAAAATCAATTGGAATAAGAACCCAATAAAGATGGACTTATTTATTTCGTTCCTTACTATTGAAGTCAAAAGAACTTATGATCACTTAGGTAATGATACCGGATGGACAAGGTTAAAAAACGAAGATCACAAGTTGATAATTGGCGGTGGGAAGGTTAACGGCATTGAATATTTAGACCGTTTGGAATATGGTGTTAAATTAGATAACCCTTACAACAACTATGTCAATCCATTCTATCTGTTTGATATTTTGACCAAAGAGGGTCAATCATTCTTCTTAGATTATTACGCCGACGATATTGATACAATAGTTACCACCGAAAAGGCTGGCATTGCAATTCAGGCAAGACGGCTAGAACACAGTAAAGTGATACTTAGTGATATGGAAAAAGAAATTGAATTGCTAAAATCGAATTGTAAACAACAAGCGATATGAAATATCTACTCATTCTACTCCTCGCCTCCTGCGCCACCGCAAAGACCACCACAGACACCGTTTGCCCGGTCAACAAGAACGGGCGTCATGTAGCCGATTATATGGAGAAGTGCAACTATGCCGGTTGCGGGTCTTATTGCAAGTGCAAGGCTTTCCGCGATCATGTAACCGGTATATGGTTTGACTCGAAAGATGACGCCATGAAGTATTTGAAGAAACATAAACTGCTTAATTCTTATGGGAAGTAAAACAACAATCAAATGAGCAAATTAAAGTTCAATATAGAAGTGGAAATAGATGACATAAAGGTTGATTCAATGCACTTCTCTTTTGGTTACAAGGTCGTCGTTGACAGCGTCCTTATGAAAGAAGGGCAGTATTATGATTCTCATGCATGGGGCAAAGTAGGCATTAAGTCCTTTGAGAAAATACTTAAAGACCATTTTGCCTATCAGTTAGCGATAAAAAATTGTTGTTAATATCAAAACAATCAAATGAGCAACCTACCACAGGAAACGACCGATAGAATAAAAGCAAATTCAATCTCCTACATGCATTCAATAATTAAAGGGATGGTAGGTGACGATGAATTACAACCAAGTCATTTATCATATGCGCATGAAGCAGGCGCGTTAACCGAGGCAGAGAGGGCGCAGGGGTTAGTGGATGCGCTGGAAGCTATAACCGGCAAAACAATGCCAGTCCCAAATAAAGCCGACATGATAGATATCGCGACCGCAGCCCTCGCCAAATACAGGGAGGTGAATAAATGAAAGACATTATAATATATTCCATTTGGCTACTTGGCGCTTTTGGCTTGGTGATATTAGCTGCAATTATGGCTTTTAAAGGCATTGATGGCTGGGGTTGGTTCTTGTTCGTTGGCGTATTATGTCTTTGGGGATTTTCATATGCTGATGATAAAACACAAGGAGGTGGGGAATGAAGGCTAAGAAAATATTTGTAGTAATTGATTTCGATTGGGTGTCAGGACTATTTGATTATCCAAAAAACATTCCTATTCCCAGAATAGGAGAGAATATAATATTTCAAAATGATTTAAGTGGCGGGTGTCGTTACGGTCAGGTGTATGATATAATACATAATATCAATGACACGGTAGCAAATATTACAATAAAAGTTAAAAGAAATGGATAAACAGTTACCAGATGATGTAGTCGAAAAAATATTACGGGCGCGGGATGCGCTTATCTTAGGTGATCGTAACGAAGCCTATCATCAATTGTACGGCATCGCAAATCCCGGATATGATTCTTATTTCCCCTGGCATGAAATGGAGCAGCAGATAGGTTACAAAGAGTATAGCGAAACGGAAATAAAAGAACGCAGACAGGTAACCGAATACGCCACCAAGATGAATGCCCTTCAAGCCCGCTGCGACAGGTACGAGAAGGCGTTGAAGGCAATTGGCAACGGTTGCGCCACGCCTCAATACAGAGCCAACGAAGCCCTGAACGGGGGAGTGGAGGCTGCGAAACCAATGGAGTATAATACATGTAAAACTTGTGGTGCAGGAGGAGGAAAGACGGGCGAAATAACCATTCATACTAACCTAAGTAGAACGCAAGATGAGCTTAATAAAACATTTGCGATACTAAACCAAAAGGAGGACAAACAATGAAAAAGCCTAAAGAACTAATGAAGCCCCGATGGAAAATAATTGCCGACTTCCCTTATAATACATTTGGTGAAGTAGGCGATATTCTTGACCGTGACTGGGGATGGAGCGGTGACGATGAGAAAGGGTTTAAGCACCATGTATCACAATACCCTCACCTGTTCAAGAAACTGGAATGGTGGGAGGAGCGTAATCCGGAAGATATGCCGGAGTATGTAAAGCATACGGCCTCTGGTAAAATTTGGAAGGTAAAAGAATACGACCTGCCAACCGGAGCCCATATAACTGGGCCTGAAGTATCTACCTATTGGGCAGTGATGAAGAACCTTGAACCCGCCACCGAAGCCGACTACAACGCCTACCTGCAAACACTAACCGTTAAATAAATAAACAATGACTTCAGGAACACCAGTCGAATCTATGGCCGCTGCACTTTACACCGCGCTTGCTGACCCAAACGTATTGCCTGATATTGAAGTGCAATATGGTAGGCGGGAAAAGCAAATGGCCCGACCGTCGTTATACGACGTTGATGTTATTCAGTTCCCTCAAACCTGGGGAAGCACGGCATTAGGTTTCGGCGGCATGGGAGGCGCGGCCATGACAAAAGCCTACACAACCGTAATTATATGCCGCGCTAATGCCGCTGTCTTTTTTGCTGGTAGACATTGCTACTCGGTAGATAATATTAATGATGTGTTTATGGAAGACCTGAAACGTAAATGTATGCGATCACTGAAGGATGCAGAAGGTAAATACTAACCGTTAAATGATGGATAAAAAACAACTCGTTGCGGAAAAGATTAAAGATAGACTCAAGGAATTAAATATTAATCGAAAACAATTCTCTGGTATGATGAGTGTACAGCCTTCAGTCGTGACTAGGTGGTTAAGTGGTACTCACAACTTTCAGGTGTTTACCTTATTCGATATTGAACGAGTGCTGAATGTCTCATTGTTTAGTTACGATATACCGCAAAAAGAGAATCAATTCATTGATGAGTTTATCTAACCCCACAACAATAAATATGACAAAACTGACCCTCTGCCTGCTCCTGCTTTTCGCCTGCAAACCAGGTAAATATGAATTATACCTCGACACCTCATCAAGTGATGGCAGTAAAAGTGGCTATTACCTGCATGACGGCGAGAAGATAGCAGACAACAAATACCGGTTCATATTCCACGATCAGCGTACCGGGGTTGTAGACACAACAATTGTTAGAATAATAAATAAGTAACCAACATGCAAAACAAAACAATCTGGCAATGCCATAACCCCGAATGTAATGCCCAATATAGTGAGTATGTAAACGGATGCCCAAAGTGCAGCACTGGCGAACCTGGCGGCTCACATAAGGTAAGTGTATTAGATGAGTGCCACCCAGGGTATGTGAAATTATTTGAGCTATTCAACCCCGACCTGCTCAAGGTAATGCAGGGGGCAGAGGAAAGCAAAGAAGATGATCTGAAGAAGGTGAAGGAGGAACTCGACAGCGACGCGAGGCAAACACCGCCTTCATTCGATGAGATGGTAGGGCTAATTAAGAAGCTATTTACCGACTACCTAGAAGACGTGGTTAAGTCAAAGCCATCAGAGATAGCTAAATCATGGGAGCGGTATAAGGTATTGAACCATCTGTATCAGAATGAGCGAGTATGCCAGACCGGCCCGAGGTGGGTTATGGCGAATGAGCGGCTGCCGGAGCCATTTAAAGTGGTGCCATGCAAATATACTCCCGATAGTCCTGACCCAAGAAAAGACACTGAATTACACTGGGGATTTGTATCTAAGGAAGGCGTATGGTCAAGGCTATGGCAAAATCATCAGGTCGAATGGCTCGACGAAACCGCCTGACCCACTGACAGGGGGGGATAATAAAACTAAAATAATAAATAAATGAGAACAATAAAGGTATGCGCAGGAATTGGAGACTCAATATGGGTGCTGCAAAAGCTGCTTAATCAAAACGAGAAATTCCATTTTCAAATACCTGACGGTAGCCCGCAGAGAGGCAAGCCGCTGTATGACCTTTTACCGCAAATTGCCAGCTCTGCAGAGTATGTGCCAGGCCTAACCTATACGAAGCTCGCAAAAGAGAACATCCAAAACCGAAAGCAGCGGTGGATGGACATTAGCGAAAAGACATTTGCGCTCACTGCCAATTCACATGTTGAGGCTGGTAAAAGAATCGAGGGGTTCTTATACGACCTTCCAACGTCTTACCGAATTGAATATGCCACCACGAAGGCCGACTCTGTTGCCGCACAAAAATTATTGTACGATAACACGAAAAGATACATTGGGATATACACCTCTGCATACAGTAACGCCCGAAATGTGGGCGGTTGGGTTATGCTGGACTGGTTCAAGCTTATCCGATTGTTGCATGCTAAGAACCGGGATATAGTCTTTGTGATCGTCGGGGCACCGTATGATGTAGGTATCACAGATGAGTTGATAACCGAAATGCGGGCAGCAAAAATACAATTCATAAACACCACAGGGCAGCAATTGCCGGTTGTTATCGAGCTATTAAAACGCTTCAGCTACTTTATAGGCTTCCCGTCCGGGTTGTCTATACTTAATGAAACACTGGGCAAAGATGGAACTATGTTCTACCAGGATAAAGTAAAGGGGATTATAAACACATGGGCAGATCCCGATAGGATAAAGAACGGCAGTATTAAGGAATGCCTGTTCTGTGATCCGCTGGCAATCTATGATTGGATTGCAAACGAATATTGTTTAATTGATAAACTATAAACATGAGCATTCACCCATACCGTAACTACTTCAAAGAATTTAAAGGCAACCATAACACATTTGTTGAAACGGGGTCCTTCCATGGTGACGGAATTGAACTTGCCCGTCAGGCTGGCTACCGTCGCATCCTGAGCATGGATATTGACGGCGCCAATGTAGCGCACTGCCAGGAAAGGTTTCAATTAATACCTGATGACACAAGGCCGGCAAAGAATAGTCATATTAATATCGCATGTGGCGACAGCACCACCGGGCTGCTAAAGTTCATGAAGTACGTCAATGAACCTGGTATGATATGGCTGGACGCTCATAGTCAGCTATTCGACGATGAACCGCCCACGGAGAATCCTTTCCCGTTACTCATGGAGTTGGAGCAATTGCGGAAACACCCAATCAAAACTCATACGATATTGATTGATGATATTCTTATCCTCACCCACCCGAAGGTGACGGGATGGGATAACGATACCATTGAGAATGCGTTGTTAATGATCAATCCAGCATATAAATTCACCTACCTGTCAAACCCAGTGGTTAACAATATTTTAATGGCCCATGTATAAAACATTCAGGCATGGCGGAAAGACCGGCGATGTAATTTTCAGCCTCCCGACTATCCGCGAACTTGGTGGCGGTATTCTCTACCTCCCTGAGCGAACGCCGGACGCGTGCAGTAATCTTTATAGCTCATTAAAAGACTTGCTACTGCAGCAGGCATATATTAAGGAAGTCCTGGAATACCCTTCTGATTTGCCTTACATGGAGCTTACGCCGGACATCCATATTGATTATGATCTGGACCGGGCCCGACTTCAACCATTGAAAGGTGTGGTACATATTGTGAAGAGGTACATGGACGCTTTCGGCATTAATTATCCAAACTGGAAAGAACCGTGGTTGCAATTGCCGGAAGCGCCACCGGCCATAGAAGGTGAATATGTGTTAGTCAACTACACCGGCCGCCACATCGTCAACGATCAGATGAAGATCAAAAGCAAAGTTGATTGGAAGAGGGTAATAAACTCAATAAAAAAACCGGTTTATTTTGTTGGTCACAAAAGTGAATATCTTACTTTTGTGGAACACTCAACGGATCTTCCCTTTTTGAAGGCCGATAATTTCCTTCAGCTGTCACTGCTCATCAAAGGGGCGCACTCAATCTATTGTAATCAATCTTCGGTATTATCCATTGCTCAAAGTCTGGGTAAAGAATATTATTTGGATGTAAAACCATTTAAGACCAATTGCCTTTTATACACTAATAACGAACATATACTGCAATGAAATTCACTGTTAAAGATGCCAATTATGTTATAGATCAATTCGGCGTTGTTCATCAACAGAACCCCGAACCTTTTATATACGATGAGAAGTATTCAGCAATTTACGACACCCCGGAGTATAATGAAAGATCAGAAAAACTACAAGCGTTACGCCTCGGGTTTGTCATGGGAGCGCACGGAGACTACGTAAACAGTTTAATTGATGTAGGCTTTGGGAATGGCGCGTTTATGAAGTTTGCAAAACAGCAGATAAAATTCGTAGGGGGCATAGATGTTACGGCCGTATCAGTGCCAGACGGGTGCCATAAGCTCGAAAGATTTGATCCGGTTGATGTAGTAACTTTTCATGATTGCCTTGAGCATATTCCCGATTTAATGTTTGTCCGTGATATCCCAGCGAAGACTATTGTTATTTCTCTACCTTATTGCCATATAAAAGATAAGGGTTTGGCATGGTTCGAAAACGACTACCCGCATTTGAAAAAAAATGAGCATTTGCATCATTTCGATCAGAATTCTCTGGTGAAATTCATGGATAACATGGGCTGGCATTGTACTGCAATATCAAAACATGAAGATATCATCCGGAGAAGAGAGGTTGATTGGAATATACTTTCAGCATCGTTTAAGCGTAAACAAGAAATATGGGTACCGGTGAAGGATTGGGAGGATAAATACGAGGTAAGTAATTTCGGACGCGTTAAATCTTTGTCGCGAAAGATAGGGTGGGGTAATGGTTATTACTCAAAAGAAAAGATATTGATTGAACAAAATACCGGACAAGGGTATAAACAAGTGTCATTCCCAGTGGCAAATAGAAAAAATATTACAGTAAGGGTTCATCAGTTAGTGGCCAATGCGTTCGTTTCAAATCCTGAAAACAAGCCGTTTGTTAATCATAAGAATGGCGTTCGTTGGCATAACTATGCTACGAATATTGAATGGTCTACTCCACGTGAAAATGTTCTACATGGATTCCAGTATAATGGAAGAGTTATTGATCAGTCAAAAAACAGGAAGCCCATAAGGCAGGTTTCATTAAACGGGGAGGTGGTGAAATTATGGGAATCAGGAGTGCAGGTAGAAAAAGAAGGTGGGTTTGATAGGTCTGTAGTTCTGCAAGCAATTAAAAATCAAAAGCCATATTACGGTTTTATTTGGCAGTACGCTTAATTAAATAAATAACATGCACCCTATCAACTTTCCCGGCGCCAAATACATCGGCAAGCCAGAGAATGTAAAAGACGAAGATTGTTTTGGTATGCCGGCCATGCCGGTAACCTACCCATTCACTGGCGAAGATGGTAAAGAATACCAGGGCCGCTTATGGGTTGAAATGTGGCAACCGTCGAAAGAGGATATCGAGGCAATTAACGCTGGCAGGCCGATCATCTTGCAAATTCATTCAACTTCATTGCCACCGGTTGCGGTCTTTACCCTTGATGAAAATGGGAAATCAAATGATGCAGGATAATGACAATTGATTTAGCCATATTAATTCTTTCATTGTGCAGTTTATTTATTTACATAAGAAGCGACTTAAGAACACGAAGGCGAGAGCAGGAAATAAAGAGGGCACGTGAGCGTAATAACGAGGTGTATAAGTTCAGGTTATGGGTGTTAGATAACATGTATCACAATTACGATAAGCTGCCGTCCTATGAAGAAATGGTGTACGATGGGAAGCCCTTGCGGCTTGAATCTTATTTCAAAGAGATATTAAACTAAACCGGCCCGGATGGGCGATAACAATATGGATAATGAAATTGTAGCATTATTGCAAAGATCCGCTAATGAGATTAAAGCGCTGCGTAATGAGAATCAAATCATGTCGGCAAGGCTTGGCATGTTTGATAATATAATGTCCTTATTTAACGCATCCAAAAATCAACAAGGTGGCATGTATGCGCCAGATGTTGTTTACGAAATTGAAAAAGAAATAGCTTGTGCAAAAGAACAAGGCGGGGAAAATAGTTGAATAAAATGACTAGTGTAATTATCCCCCTCGGCCACGGCTCCCGTAACAACGATCTGGAACTTCGTTACTGCCTTCGATCAATGGAGCAGTATCTAACAGGCTACGGCGACGTGTTCATTATTGGCCGCAAGCCGGGCTGGTTAAAGAATGTTATTCATATCCCTTTCGATGAAGGATTCGCCCCTCAGGGTTATGAGAAGGAGCGAAATATCTATAACAAGATAATGGCGGCTTGTGCAGATGACCGGGTGACAGACGACTTCCTGTTTATGAATGATGATCATTTTTTGAAGGCGCAGCATGAGGCGAATCGTTTTCCTTTTTGTTCCTGCGGCCGATTGTCGGATAAGCTCACGGTCACAGACTATAAATATACAGTCAACAATACGATGTCGGTTTTATGGCCAACAGATCCCGCATATGCCGACATTCATTGCCCAATACTTTATAATAAACATCTATTCAAAGCGCTTGAAGAATACGATTGGCAGGTAAAGTTTGGTTATTGTATAAAGACCTTGTACTGCCATCGTTGGAGCAGGTTCACGCATAAGGTGGCCGATATGAAAATTGACGCTAAGTACTCAGCAGAGCAAATCACCCAGGCAATAAAGGGCCGACCATGGTTCTCAATCGGCGACAAGGCCTTTGATGGGGAGATTGTGCAGGTGCTGCAGGAGCTTTATCCTACTAAAAGTAAATACGAGTTATGAAAATAAGTTATAGGACACATCCGGTTTTAAAATATTTAGAGACCGATCAACCACAAATACTGATTCCGAAGGATGCCGCAGAAAGACTAAATGCAGAAGGTAAAAGAGAAAGATTTGTAAATAAATTCGATCTTACATGGAAAGAACTTAGGAGCTTATTCAAGCTGAGTGTCGATATAATTACAGACCCTTTCGGAGATGCAATTGCCGACAATGTGCAAAAATTGATAGATGCGGAGCTGTTCAAAAATTTAACCGAACATTATGGCTGTCTAATTATAAAGAAAATGGCAATTTGTTATCATTTAAAAAGAGGCACTCATGATGATCAAGGGGCAATCTGGGCAACAATATTCGTATTCCACGACGATAAATTAGAATTATTTGGAGATGTTAATGAGGTTTATTTTGCGTCTGATTTTATAAGAACAAATCTAAATAAGGATGATAAAACGAAGGTCGCCAAGGATGCTATGATGGCGGTTGAATCTTATCTATTGTTCAAGATATATGCTGAAATAGAAATAAAAGAATTAAAGCCATTACAAGTTGTACGA
>Ga0099826_10002808_pt1 | contig 11462 bp, 8 predicted proteins | sample Mtrugardesep15_FD_76830 | JGI IMG/M metagenome (GOLD analysis project Ga0099826, IMG submission 76830) | Root nodule microbial communities of legume samples collected from California, USA - M. trunc garden sep15 | ecosystem: Host-associated > Plants > Roots > Nodule | place: USA: California...
ATATATAGACACACACTCTTGTATTGGTTTTGGAATGGTTAAATATTTAAGTTAAAAAATAATAATCTTTTAGCCCTAAACGATGGTCGTATATGCTTATTTGATGTCTTAAGTTATTATTGAATTATTTCATGGGTGTTGAATATTAACACTTACAAACAACATTTGAGGTACCAAAGAAGAGATATTGTGTGTTTGATATATTTGCTTGATGCACGTAAAGAGCATAATAGTGTTTTTTGATTGAATTGTAGTTTTAATATTTTTGAAGGTTTTTATTTTAAAAAATTTAATCAAATTACTTTAAGAAATTTTGTCTGGGTTTTAGTTAGGAATTATTATTAAAAAAATTATATTTTTCTAAAATAAAGAAATATAATTAATGTCGTGGATCTAAATTTGGGGGTTGCATAATATTGTTAAGACAATAATCCTCATAATTATTTCTTTTAACTTGACGCATGACACATGCTTTTGACTAATGTGTGTGAATGTTTTGATCCCTTTGTTTTTGTGTTCACATTTTCTATTCTTATTAAATTGTTGATTGAATGTGACTTGTATTTATATACCTATTTGATGCATTGATTTATCACTTTTGTGATCTATGTATTTGTTCTTGATATTATTATTTACTTTATTTGGTTGTGAATGTTAGATTCTTGTTTTTTGGTTTAAACATGTAATTTGTCTTTGAAATATGACGTGGTTTGGATTTTGGACTATGTTATAGTGTGTTTCCGTTAAAACTTTTGAATTGGACATTCGTGTAAAAAAAACATTGTTCTAACATTGATTGAATAAACTTTTAGTTATATGGTGGATTTTTTTTAGTGTTTCATTCAGTTTAGTTTTGTGATCAAAATGTTAAATTTGTTTAAAAGTGCACTTTTATCTTTGTTATTGGTCTTGGATTGTTAAATTTGTATTATCTGTTTGGTGGTTATTAGAAAAGTTTTAGAGATTTGCAGTTCCACCATAGACCTTGTTTTATTTTTAAATTTTAACTCTTTGATCTTTTTTTTTAAAAGGAGACCGTTAGATTATGTAGGTCTATTATATCTTCAAAACTCATCATCAATTTCCAATTTTCTTCCAACAAAAACCAGTTCCTTAAACTCCAAACATGTTCTGTATCAGAAACCTCAGCAGCAGCAACAACATAGAAAAAAAAGAGAACTGAACGGCAACAACAACGGCAGAGAGCGTGTGTGCTTGGTGAGAGAGAGAGAGAGAGAGAGAGAGAGAGAGAGAGAGAGAGAGAGAGAGAGAGAAGGGAAAGAAGTGAAAAGATGGGAAAGTGAAGAGTAGAAATCAAGAGAAAATGATAGAGAGAGTGTAAGTTTGTTGGTAAGAACGAGTGAACTGGAAAAAGTGGGAAGTGAAGATGGGTAAGTGTCAGCTTGGGTGATTGGGAGTTGGAGAGTCTTTGGGTTTGAAGTGAAAAATGGATCTGGGTTTTTTAATTTGAGAATTAGGGATGGAAGATTAATGTAATGGAGGAAGAAATTATTTGGGGTTTTATTGATGATTTAAGATTAATGAATTAAAATTAATGAATTTGAGTTTTTGTTTTATTTTTTAGTTTTATTTTTTATGAAGATGATGAATAAAGATGAAGATGAAGAAGAGTAGTGAAGAGGATGAAGAAAGGAAAAAAAATTAGATGTTTATAGTACTACCGTGGAGATGCATAATCAAACGGTCTTCATTTTGAAAAGAAAAAAAATCAAATGGTCGAAATTAAAAAATTTAATAAGGTCTATAGTAGACCACTTACAATGTTAATCCACTTTAGAGTTAAAAACTAACGGAAATTGACGAAAAGGATCAAAATGAGTAACGACAGAATACATAAGGGACCAAATTGAGACGTTTTAAAGTTACAGGACCATTTTGAAACAAAGAATTAAATTAAGGGACCGGTGGTTCAATTAAGCCAATTATAAATAATTACGCAACATTGTATCAAAAGTAAACTCATCAAATAATTGCTCGAGGTAATGGTTAATTCAAATTTTATTAACATTATATGTGTCACTTGAATCATCATTGTCGAATCCACAGTGAACTCAAACCAACATCATGTGATTAGGAGGAGAATTCACAATTGAAACTTTTTTTTTTTTTATGGTTTTAACCTTTTATGGTTGGAAGTAAATTTATTAGGAATCCTACTAAAGAGAATATTATTTATGTTTTCCACAAATGTATTACAGAAAATTAATAAGTTTTAGAACCTTAAATCATAGTTCAACTCCTCACTTTACGTTAGCGGACCTACATTACAGGTCGGGTCGGGGCTTTGCGCTCTTTCTTTCTGTGTGGGTCGATGCCGGGGAGAGAAGGGAATGCGTCGAGGCGGCGAACAACATCAACCCAACTAGATTTTTGCTTTTCCCTCCATCTGTGACAATGCATTGGACCAATGGATAAGAGAACTGAGCTGGCTCTCTACGTACGATGTAGACTCCATTAGATACATATCGATTTATTTCTGATGGATCAAGAATAGTTGTCTTATCAATAGATAGAAATAGGGGATTTCCCCTTATTATTTATGGATTCCCTCTACCTCATTCCTACTCTTTCGATCTATCAGAACGGATCAGACTATCTATCAATCAATTTTTAAATAACACGTTCATCTCGCTTTTCGTTCATTTACGCCATGCCAACATAGCCACAATAAATAAGAAGAAGCAGGCGAAGCATCTAGAAGCGCTCGCTTCTAGCCCTTGAAGTCTTATTCACGAATGAATTGAGAAAGCCAACACAAAGATTAGACTCTGACTTCTTATAGCCGGTGCTGCTCTTGCCTGCACGTAGGGTGTCCCCCACTCCCGTCCCGGGGTGCTAAGGGGCTTTTGTTTTTGGAACAGACGACAATGCTTTGCTGACGCCTTGAATCAAGCTTTTGTTGCGACATGCTATGTTTTCTCCCCCATTGCTAGTAGGTTGATGGGCCGCACGCCCGACACACATGTTTTGGCCTTGTCTTTTGTGTCAATAACTAAAAATAGGTGATCTAACGGCCGCCGCCCGACTAAACATACTAATAGTCACCAGATTCATATGGGCTACTGAGGAGTAAGCAATAATCTTCTTAAGATCGATCTGTCTTGAAGTGGCCAAAGAAGTATATATTATAGCAATCACGCTTGGAGTATAAATGAAAGGAGTGGAACAAAGTGTTGCTTCGGGAAACCATTATGTAGAAATATAAAGTTAACACATACAATCAAATTAACCATCAACTAGAAAATAAAATCAAAGGCAAGTGGGTAAATATAAAGTTAACTCATAATAATGTCTTAATGCAATCTACAAACTTTGATCTAAGAACTAACAATAAATACAATGGAATCATCTAACAAAATAATAAAACTATTTAAAGAAAACACAATTAAGGAATCATCAATAGTCATCACACCACTTGTAGAACCTAATATATATTAAAAAAATCGAATTGTTGTTGCATAAAAATTTAACAAGAATGAGGATGAAGCAAAATCAAGATATGCATATGTTCACCGACATACTAGATTTGGTATGACAATTTCCTTTTAAGTGTGGGCGTCCTCACCTTACAAGATGGTTTTGCAGGGTTGAGTTAGATTCAACCCAAATTTTAAGATGACTTCAGTCTATCCACGATCTGATTGGCTGGTTGCTTTCGATATCGAGCCATTCAGGTCACACTCTAATGTGCAGCCCTAGACATGAGGGAGTGTGTTAGAAGTTCCACCAATTTGATATGGTTGAGTTAGACCCAACCCAAATTCTAAAAATTGTGTATAAATAAATTTTGTCCTCGCTATACAACCTTTAACAACCATTCATTGTATAATAGAGTAGTATAAATACCGATTACAACCTTTAACAAACATTCATTGTATTATACAAGAGTAGTATAAATAAAGATAAATGATTTTTTTTTTTGTCTTAGATGAAATTGTAATCCACTAAAATTAAACTCAGTGAGGTCTCGGGTTCGTCACGTCGTCCGACCTTACAATTTTGACATTTGTTAGTTGAGCTAAGACTTCTAAACAAAATAAATGATTTTTATTGAAATATATGGTTAATTAAGTTCAAGATCCGTTGATAATATTATTATTTTTATACAAGATCGGTTGATGAATTTACTTGTTTCGAATTTACTGAGTATCAAAACTTATTAAGTATTAACCAACACTGTATATTCATTCATTAACCATGAATTTAGGTAGATGGGGAATGAAATAGTTTTATTCCTATAACAGCCTTCATTGTATAATACTCATAACAACCATTCATTGTATAATACAAGAGTCGTATAAATAAAGAGAGATGATTTTTATTGAAGTAAATATATGAGCAATTAAGTTCGGTAGCCCAACTTGCACTTAAAGAGCCCAACAAAATCTGGATAGAGGATACACCTCCCTACATTGTAACTGATGTCCTAATGGACAAATTCAATCAATAATAATTTCGATTGTTTTTTTTTTTAAAAAAAAGGTTCGGTAGATTTCTTTTAAAAAAATAAATAAAGTTTGGTAGATAGATTGATGAATTTAGGAAGTATCAAAACTTATTAACTATCATTCTTTGGTATTTGTCTCTAGGTTTTAATATGTGTTTCGTCCATGCAATTAGGAGTTATTTAAAAATTGGTTCATGTAATCGTTAATCCTGACCAATTACCCTTGCAAAGTTTAATCATTTAAATTTTCGTCCCTTAACCCACTTAATGACTGTCACGTCATCAAATTAGCAAAATGACATAGGAATGGACAAAAATACCCTCATCATCGTCCTTCTTCAAGCTTCACATTTTTTCAGGAAAATTTTATTTTCCCTTCTTAGAAGGGAACCAAACTCAAACTAGAACACCCCGAAAAGCTTCGATCTTCTAGAAATCAAAGGAAAAACGAAACCACAAGCAGAAAACGAGTGGATCTAGAAAAAGGGTCGACGACAGAGTTTCGCCGGAACAAGGCAGAACCGGAGCCAACAGCTTCGAAAAACCACGAAACAACTGAATCAAGAGGGAGAACAAAACCCACTAGCAGAATCGAAAAGAAAAACGAAAAAAAACGTCACTAATCAGCTAGTTTGCACGTGGAATTTTAAATGATTAGTGACGTGGCAGTGATTAACTAGGTCAAGGGACGATATTTTAAATGATTAAATTTTGCAGGGGTAATTTGCCAAGATTAACGAATACAAGACCAATTTTTAAACGACCCCTAATTGCAAAGACGAAATACATATTAAAACTTTGTCCCTATACTTTTTTTGTTTGGTTTAAGTCCCTACAATTTATAAAAACAATAGATTTAGTCCTTACCGTTAATCAACGTTAAAAAGAATCGAAGGATAACGGAATGCCACGTGGCATGCAATTATTGGGCCACGTGGCACTATACAAGTGGATTTACATAATTCATTAAAAATCAAATAAACAATAAGCTTTAATTTTTTTTAATAATTAATAAAAATTACCAACCAACTTCATCTTGTGAATCATCACCACACAACCTCATCTCCTTCTTCCCGTGAGAACTTGTTGTGGAAGAAATATGTAAGTGGATTGGAAGGGGGAGCTGATACGTTTTGAAAGTTGTTTTTATTTTTTCTTCCATAATTAATTGTTTTTTATGAAGCTTAATTAATTAATACTGTTATTAATTATTAATTTATAACTAAAACCACTTGTATAGTGCCAAGTGGCCCAATAATCGCATGCCACATGACATTTTGTTATCCTTCTCTTTTTTTTTAATGGTTGATTAACCGTAGGGACTAAATCCAATGTTTTCATAAAGTGCAGAGACTTAAACCAAATAAAAAAAGTGCAAAGATGTTGTGAGCCTATTCACAGATTCATCCTTTTTGTTTTTAACGACTTTGCATTATGTCGATCTACTCTTTCAATTTGAATGAATGAATTTGTTTTATTTTGTCAAAAAAAAATGCAGGGAATAATACTAAAAAGTGATGAAAGTGCAGGTACTAATACACATTTAAGGTTTTTTTTTTAGCAATAATTTCAAGGTGTTTAATATCATGTATATTTCAGCACTTCTAAATTGTGGTTGATCATGTTTAAATTTATGGTTAATGAAAATGCATTAATTAATAAATTTTGACACTTTGGTGTTGATTTCCACTCTGCACTTGCCCCTACGAGCGTTTGTGAGAATGCGCTCATGAGACGTCAGTCACGTAAAAGTCTAAATATGATTGAAACCTTTCTAATCCTATAAAGTCTTCCAATCAACCTCAGCTACATGAGGCGTAGAAGTAGTATGATCATGTAAGGTATATGCATTTTGAAACGTAAACATGTGGGAGATGATTCCTTCCCACCCCAAAATATCAAGACCACTTAGTAATCTCACTTGATTCACAATGACATTAGGAAGGTTCTCACTTAGTAATGTCACATCTTGCTCCTCATTTTGATTCAAAGTATCTCTCACAAAAAGAGTGGTGCCAATGTAATTTTTTACAAAACTCACTTATCCAACCAAAAATTGGTATTTCTACCATCACCAATTTACCTCACTACATACCGTGTTGAAAGTTGTTCCACACCCATAAAAGTAAATTAGCTCTTCTACTCCACAAAAACCCCTCACCTTTTTCTCCTCAATAAAAATACATATTTAATACCAAGGCTTATGGAGCTACACCTCCCTGCATTTGGGATGGTGTTAGATCCTCCATAGGGGTCCATCCACAAATATTTGAGTGTAGATTGAACTCACAATCTTTTTATCATATTAAACTTCTCCGTCTCATCCACTAAACCAAAGTTCCTCTCCAATGTTTGTTTTTTTCTTTAAAAAGAAGAATGGGTCCTACAATATGCCATTATTTGAGTTGCATTATTGCATGTTGCATTTCCATTCAGTTTGGGTGTTGTTGTCTCATATTCAGTGGTGGTTAACTAGCTGATTTGGCAACGTTGTCTTGTTCCTCACATCACCACTCTCTCTTCCCGCACATCAACCTCACATTTCCACTTTGACCACTTAATTCATCATTCCTTCATTTCCATTTCAAAAACAATAGCCATGAATTTTTTTTGGAATATTCACCAAACCCCATTTATTTTTTAAGGTTAAATATATTTTTAGTCCTTTAAAATTTTTAAATTTCAAGTTTTAATCCTTATATAAATTTTCATCAATTTTTAGTCTCTTAAAAAAAATAAATTATCGTTATTTATAGTCCCTATTTTTAAATCAAATCATGTGTATACTTCACATAATTTTTTAAGTGCTAAAAACTTAAAAATTCGTATTTAACTCATCACTTGTTAAAAAATAAATAAACTTTTGCAAGGGAGATTTTTACAACGTACTAAACACTACCACAAATAAATAATATAAAATTTCGAAAGATACATATGATTTTACTTAAATGCAATGACCAAAAGATGCGACGGAAAATTTTGAAGGGACCAAAAATTGATGAAAATTTTTATACGGACTAAAACTTTTTTTTTTTGAAGGATATAAGGACTAAAACTTGAAATTTAAAAATTTTATAATGACCAAAATCATATTTAACCTTATTATTTAAGCACCGATAATACATGGACACCCTTATTGTACACTAGCGTGACACTCGATTAATCACTTGAGTAAATGATTAATTCAATTTACGATTAAAACTATGGTTAATTCAACTACATAATTAACATTTTTTGCATGTGATTAACCAAATGTCGCATGCGTAGAAAAATGGATTTCTAAGAAACATTTTTGTTTTTTAAAGTAACATTGGTGGTCTTGCTGGAAAGCATTAAAAATCTACTTATATTATATAACTATGTATCTTTCATCCAATCACAACTCCTCATTCTCTCTAGCTACTTCAAAAGAGAGTGTGTTTGTGTTGATCTTGGCATTGAGTTGCAGAGAGTGAGAGTGGTGGAGGGAAGGAAGGTGAAACAAGTGTGATTACTATTACTGTATGTCAGTGGAATATTACAGTGGAATTTACTACGGTGAGCTTGCTAATCCTTTGCAATGGCCGCAGTTGAGGAAAAAACGACGCCTATTTGTTGTTCCCTCCAAAACAACAACAAAACTGTTGCAAGTGCAACCTCTTCTAATGTTCCTCAGCAGAAACAACAGCCACCTTTCATTTCTGCCGTTGATTCGCGCCTTGATCCTCCTCCGAAATCAGCTTCTTCCAAAGGTTTTTCTTTAATTTCAAAATATTTTTATATGTTTGATTATTTATTTATTTATTATGTTATGGTTTTGGTGTTTGACTTGATCAACACTGCCATAGTTTTAAATTGTGGTAGTGGTCGCGATTAAGTTTGTGATGTTGTTGCGGTGACCTCTAAAACCTGTATATTATAGTAGCAATAGTTGGTAATAAATTATTTGAAGGGATAGAAAGGGTTCAACTTTAGGTTGTTGGGCTGGAATAAACAAGTCAGTCAAATTAAATTAGTGTTGTTTTGAGTCAAATTTTATTGTGTCAAAGTAAAGCACGAGTTAGCAACAACGTGTAGTTGATCCAAGTGGTAAGGGACTCGGGCACCTTAAATAAGTGGTCGGTAGTTCAATCTCTGACTATGTGTATGGAAAAATCTCAGTTGGGAGGGAGAACTTACCTTGTGTGTCCAACAAGTTTCCCGGCTGAGATTAGTCATAATCAAACTCCGTTGAATACTTCATACCTATAATATGGCTATAAAAAAACACTAGTTAGTAGTTATTCTCTTTTTTATCTTGCACCTTTGATGAACTACTTGATAAATTCACTGCAAATTTTCTCAGGGTGGTATTGTACTGAGTCTATTTATTTGTCTTTCTTTATTCTAATTATCTGACTCAATTGAATTTCAAGTTTTAGTATTATTGATCTCATATAACTTCACCTCAAAGCATTGATGGTAATTATACACTCATGTTCTTTTATGCTGATTCTTAATCTTTTCTCTTTTGTTGTTTTGCTTTTTTGTGTGTGTTACTTACTTCTATGCCTTGTTCTTCGTTTTCTTTCTCTATATGCTTGGTTGTGGGAAAATTAGAAGTGTCGACTTATCATATGGGAGAAGGAGAAATAATTTTTGTACAATCAAATTTAGACAACTTTCGCGACAACCTTTTAAATGGTTAACACGGTTCAAATAGGTGGTTAATTACGCTAAAATGGATATTACAGGTTTCAAATTTTCACAAATTTGAACGTGATTAACCACAATTTTAGGTTGTTCAAATCTACATGTAGTTGAACACCTAAAAATATGGTTAACTACGTCCAAATTCGTGTTTAACGAAGTTACACTGGTTGTTAACGATTTCGACACTTGGTGTATCAATTTACCATATGCCGAACATAATTAATAATATATCTGAACAATGTTAACCACTTAAAAAAAATGTCACGAAAGTTGTCAAATTTTAGTTGTTAAATAACCTAACTGTTTTTTTTACCCCCATTTTCGATTGGGACAGAATTAGGATTATAGGACTTAGCTTCTCTGCGGTGTTCTGCTTATGGATGCTTCAACTTTGTTGCTATGTTTTGTTTGGTGGTGGATTAGGATTTCTTGTTGTGTACTAAGTTTCATGCCTGCTTTTTCATGGCCTTTTTGTTGTTGATATTGATCTTTGCTGCCTAGTTTAACTTCTATTTCTCTTCAATGAAATTTTTTCTTCTATCAGAATTAAAAGATAGAAAAGAAACCATTTCCTTTGACATAGGTATTACAGCAATGGCGAAAGCACAAACTTGCCATCCTTTGGATCCACTTTCTGCTGCCGAAATATCCGTAGCTGTTGCAACTGTTCGAGTAGCCGGAGCGACACCTGAGGTACATTAAACATTCTCCTCTTTTGGTGTAGATTTTTCTTGAGTTTGAATGCTGATGAATATCTTTGATAATCTTGTTAGGTGAGGGACGGTATGCGGTTCATTGAAGTAGGCTTGGTAGAACCAGAAAAGCAAGTTGTTGCGTTAGCAGATGCGTACTTCTTCCCTCCTTTCCAACCCTCGTTGCTCCCTAGAATAAAAGGTGGACCTGTGATTCCATCTAAATTGCCTCCAAGGAAAGCGAGATTGGTTGTCTATAATAAGAAGTCAAATGAGACAAGCATATGGATTGTTGAACTTACAGAAGTTCATGCAACAACTCGTGGCGGACATCACAGGGGCAAAGTGATTACTTCTACAGTTGTTCCAGATGTTCAGCCTCCCATGGTAAATATATACTATTAATCAATTTGAATGGATTTGGAAAGAAACACATGTCTGGAGGGATTAAAAAATTGGGATTATTAATATAACTAATAATTATTCAAAATTGTTTGTTTTCATAATTCACTCTGCACCTATAGGATGCTGTGGAGTATGCTGAATGTGAAGCTGTTGTAAAGGACTTTCCTCCATTTCGAGAGGCAATGAAGAAGAGAGGAATTGAAGATATGGATCTTGTGATGGTGGATCCATGGTTAGCTGCTAAATCAAGATTATTTTGATTGACACGTTACAATTTATTTCAGACATTCCTTTCTCTAATGTTTGTTATGTTGAATCTTATAGGTGTGCCGGATATCACAGTGAAGGTGATGCTCCAAGCCGCAGACTTGCTAAACCACTATTCTTTTGTAGGACTGAGAGTGACTGTCCTATGGAAAACGGCTATGCTCGTCCGGTTGAAGGAATACATGTACTTGTCGATATGCAAAATATGGTTGTCCTTGAGTTTGAAGATCGTAAGCTTGTTCCCCTTCCACAGGCTGATCCATTAAGAAATTATACTTCTGGTGAAACACGAGGAGGAGTTGATCGAAGTGATGTGAAACCCTTACAGATTATTCAGCCAGATGGTCCAAGCTTTCGTGTCAATGGGAACTTCATTCAATGGCAGAAGGTGGTTAATTGTCTATGTTCTTTTTCTAAAATTATTTCATATGAGCTGCATTGAAAAATGCTGAAACTAATTGTCGATTTTGCAGTGGAACTTTCGTATTGGATTCACTCCTAGGGAGGGTTTGGTTATTTATTCAGTGGCTTATATTGATGGAAGTCGTGGACGAAGGCCTGTGGCCCACAGATTGAGTTTTGTTGAGATGGTTGTCCCTTATGGAGATCCAAATGATCCTCATTATAGGAAAAATGCTTTTGATGCCGGGGAAGATGGCCTCGGTAAAAATGCTCATTCACTCAAGAAGGTCGATACATTTATTTGCTTGTGGTTCCGACCATTCATATATTAGTTTTCTCTAATTTTTTCTTTAGTTTATATTGTGGTTCCAACCATTCATATATTGAGTTTTGTTTTGCTTGATGCCATTGTTTCAGGGTTGTGATTGTTTAGGATATATCAAGTACTTCGATGCACACTTTACAAATTTTTATGGAGGCGTTGAAACAATTGAGAATTGTGTTTGCATGCATGAAGAAGATCATGGTATGTTATGGAAGCATCAAGATTGGAGAAC
>Ga0099826_10002809_pt1 | contig 11461 bp, 2 predicted proteins | sample Mtrugardesep15_FD_76830 | JGI IMG/M metagenome (GOLD analysis project Ga0099826, IMG submission 76830) | Root nodule microbial communities of legume samples collected from California, USA - M. trunc garden sep15 | ecosystem: Host-associated > Plants > Roots > Nodule | place: USA: California...
TCCGTCCCAAAATATAAGCAAAAATGAGTCAACATAAGTTGATGTATTTGGTACAAATTTTGAACCACATACATTAACTTTTGTTGACCAATTTTTGCTTATATTTTGGGACGGAGGGAGTAATGGTGTAATTAATGACGAGTTTGTGTAATTTGGATCAATTATGTGATTTTTTGTGATAATGTTGTTGAAATGATGTAATTTTGATTAATTATGAACGTGTATTAATTACGAGTCATCAATGGCTTGGTTAATTGCATTCAATGTTGTCTGCTGATATACTAGTACTTAACGTGAGTTAACTCACGTTGACCTATAATCAGCGTAAGTTAACTCACGCTTTTTTCAGCGTGACTTAAGTCACGATGCGTTTAACACATGCGTGAGTTAAGTCACGCCAAAAATATTTTAGTATGGGAGTGAACAATTTTTTATGAGAGCGATTTTCTAACTTATATGTGTCAATGTAAAACTCGATCGTGTATAATTATAATCCAATCAAAGTACACTATATAGCTGGGCCAAGTAGTGGCCATGCATGAGTGGACATGCATAAAGTGTTTACAATTTTTAATTCCAAAAGTTCATTATTTATTATTCGACCTTCCTGGATTCATAGAAAAACTATATATAGTATGCTCTCTTTAGTTTTTTTGTTTGCTTTGCTATGATGATTTTTTATTATACGAGATTGTCTTTATCACGAATTAATTTATTATAGTGTGTTGTCTTCTTCCACCTTTCCTTTACTATCTCATAATTCATAAACATGGATTACTTACCAACTTGTTTCATAGTCTAATTTTTATCTGGAATTTGACAAGACATCTTTAATAAAATATTCTCTCAACTAAATTTTTCTATGTTTGATAGAAGGAATTTAAATTCAATAATTCTGCTTGAATTGATAAATATAAGGAATTTTTTTTGTCAAATGATTAGAAATTCACCATTTTTTAAGGTGAACAAATAAAGAGTTCAAAGTTCGATCCTCAGTCTCTGTATATATTTATTGATGGAGCTAAGCTCACAAAAAAAATTGTCTTTCTACAAAATAATCTAAATTATCCTGAAGAAATAATTAAATTAAATAATATTTTACTTCTAGTATTTAGACTTAACTATCATTTTTTTATCTCTCTAAATTTGTAATTTTGGTCTTTCACTCTGACATTTTGCACAACACTAAAATTGAGGCAAAATATGATCTCAAACATTTCAAAGAATTTCAACACCAATCAGATTATCTGAATCTGGCTAGGATTTCTCAATGCCCTAATCCCTATAAGTATACCACCTCAAGAGATAACTTTTTAATTTGTAATATTCGAGAGAATAATCAAATTATTCCTAACATTATGCATTGCATTTCAAGGCTGAAAGAGTAACTATGGTAGTGCTACCTATAAAAGCTAACTATAAATTAAGTACATTACCCTTTCACTCTCAACATTCACTAATATTTCCTGTTGGGTGTCAAAGTGGACATTAGGATATTTGCCAAACTTCACTTCCTTACAAAGGGATGTGATAATTTATCTAATCGTATCTAGAACACTTACAATAATCTCAAGGGTCATTTTTCTGCCTCAAAACTTGAATAGAGAATATTTATTATTATAGACTATATATTCGTCAAACAAAATTATTATAGACTATAATAAGCACTTTTAAGATCACTAAGAAATATACTAAAAAGGCTCTAAGATCACTCATATGGTGCCAGCTGGTGGTGCTACTCTTGCATGAATTTGATACAAAGTTTCTTTGGCATGGCTAAACTGTTGCATGTGATTATAGGTAAGGGGCACCTGATGGGTATTTAGTGGACAATTCACTCATTTAAAAATTGTTATCCTTTTAAGCTTTATGTGTTATTTTATTTTTTGATAAAAGGGGAGCTTTATGAGTTATATTAAATTATATATTATATAGTGCATGGATTCAATAATAATAAGCACAAATGTAATTAAATTATTAATTGTCGAGTTCAAGTGTGAGAGGTTAGACTTATATCTACTATATAAATGATACAAACATTGGATATATACAAGTCTCTTACCCAGGATTAATTGATGAGGTGACGTGTATGAGGTGTCATAGGGACTAAAGTGAAAGTAAAAAATTGTCATTTTGGTCCCTGGACCGAAAATCAGTCTCTCCAAATTGAATCTCAAATTCCTAAATCCCGAATTTAATCTCCAAATCCCTAAATCTCATCTAATTCTCTCTTTAGTTCAAAATCAATTTCTTTTTTGTTGTTGTTAATTCTCTAGATTGTACTGAATTCTAATGTTTATAAGAAATCACCGCATTTTACTCCTCATTTCAAAAAAAAATAATAATCTTTCCTTCATTCTATAGTGTAAATGCAGTGAAGCTAATTAGTATGTTTCTACATGCATGTTTGATAAATGTGTTTTAGTAGAAAGTAAGTTATGGTTGAAGTTATTTTCGATCATGTTTAGTTAAGCCAAAGTTTGGAGGCATTTGACATGAGACATATACTATTAATTAATTATAATAGTCCACACCATATAAACTAAACTCCTTTGATTGGCACTAGAAAAGATTTGGAGTTTACTATGCTCCTTTCTTACCACAAATCTCCACCGATTAACAATAGAAGAAAAAAAAATGATTTTGAACAAAGAGGGAAATAAATGGATTTAAGAATTTAGGGATTAAATTCGGGATTTAGGGATTTGAGATTCAGTTTGGGGATATTGATTTTTGGTTCAGGGATCAAAGTGACCATTTTCTACTTTCACTTTAGTCCATGTGACACCTCATGCACGCCACCTCATCGGTTAACTAGAGTTTTTAACGTCAGAGACTAAACTGATAACGGAAGTGCACATTCAAGGACTACTTTGTATTTAATCCTGAGTCAGATACCTTTGTGACAACGAGGTGTAGAGTCAAGTACCAAAGTGACCATTTACTCTAATAGCAATATATCATTTACATCTAAAAATGTTGTATTAATAATATAATTTAATCTCATACAAATATCTGCAATATTATTCTTTGAAAAAAAAATTACTGCAATATTATTCTTTCAAAAAAAAAAAATTACTCAAGAAATTCTTATACATCAATTACAAGTTGGGGATTGCTCTTTAGGCATATATACCAATTTATTACTGGGAACCTACTGAACGACAATTAACTATCGTTCGCTTCAAAACGGTATTTAACTATCGTTCGTCACTTTTAAACCGGCTAAATCACTTTTAAATCAGTTTAACCGATTTAAAAAACTATCTAAACGTCATATCTGATGTTCCTGAAAGCAATTGCTAGGTGTCTAAAGAGCAACTTCCTTTTAGTTTATGGTGCAATTTTAGTTCTATACCTTAAAATCCATGTGCATGGCCCATTTCAGTTACATGTTAATTCAATGAGTTTCACTTTCTACATCCCGATTTTGACTATTGTTTTTTCCACTCTACTTGTTTCCCTTGTGTCCTACGAATTTTGGACTATATACCGAAAAGCGTAAAATACCTTTCAAAATCCTCCAAAACACGTCAAAAACCCTCCATTCTTTTATGGATTTTATTCAAATAAAGTGCGTGAGAAGAATGAAGAGTTAGAAAATAAACAATCTTATTTTTTTTTCCACTACATACATCCAATCTAGATGTTTTAAAAGTTTATTAGTATGTGTCAAGAACAATTATTTGAAAATAAACCCCTTAATCCTTTCAAATGACCAAGGTATAGTGAAAAAGGGAGGTGCGGAAAATCTTTCCTTAGTTGAAACAGTGACAAATTCATCATTTTGATTATGGGACCGTTTGGAATCCAAATGATCCAAGTTCTTTCCAAGCACTTATCCTAAGTTGTACGCGTTAGGATAAGTGAGAAATCGAGGATTCGAACCCGCACCCCAACATATGAAACATATCAGTAATTTATAATTTATATAGTTCAAAAATTTATGTAGTTCAATTACACACTTTTAGAAAATATGGAACATTTTTCATTTAGAAATGATATTATCACATCAAAGTTTTGATGTCAAATATTGTAGCATCCTTTGGTTTTTGTTTGCGCGTATTTTGTAAAAGATAAAATATAAGAGATAATGTAGTGTTTGTATTTTGATGTTTAAATAACAACCTTTTTTAATAGTTATGAAAAAAAACCACCAACATATTGTTAATACCATGAATTTTTTTTGCTTTCCCTTGAGTCATTATTATTAGCAAATATTCATTTTTCAGTTCATTAAATAATTATTGTATTTGATTTATAATATAATTCATATACATCGTCCCCGTGAGTATATCTCATTTGATAGGGACGATGCATTATAAGATCGGGATTCGAATCTCGAAAACCACTTATTTATCTTAAAATGTGAATTCTAACCACTAAACTACTTGATAAAAAATAATATTCATATACATTAGTTATTTGATTAAAATAATTATTTGCTTGTAATAATGATTAGAAGGAGTTTTTTTTTTTTGACAAGAATGATTAGAAGGAGTTAGTGATAGAAGTTGATACATTGTGGTCCTTACCAATAATTTCCCTAACAAGTTAAACTAAGTTTGATTCAACCTTAGTAATGAAAACACAATCGGGTACACTACCTACTCATATTGGCACCACTCGAAGTTGTAGTTGTGTTTATGCATTGTTGTCTCAACCATAACCATGTACACCAAAAGTTTCTTGTGTCTTTTATCATCACCTATCAAATGGGTCGTTCTCTTCTCCTAGCCATGGCTATATTGTTGCCGGTGGCTATATATCACCGGTTCCAAACTGTCTGCTGTCATGAAAATCACAAAAAATTTCTCTTGAATATGACTAATTGATACATCTTTTAGATTTTGGCAGCAAGTGATTTTTTTTCTAATACAACATCCTAAGCCCGAGAAAAGAAAGAAACTATGAAGAACTAGACTAAGGAGATAAAAAACCCTAAATACATGTGTTTATATTCAAACTGATTCAAATTAATATGGCAAATCCATAAAAAATAAAAACCGTAAAAAATTGAATATTATTGATGTGTTTGGACGTTGTGAAAACAGCTCAAATCAAATGTCCAATCTCTAAAATCATCGTCAGACACATACACCATCTAAAAGAATGGTGGTTCGTTCAAAAAAAAAATGGTGGTTAAACGTCAAAAGCTTCATGCTAAGAACACAACTCACATTTGCAAGACCATCTGCATATCTCTCGATAGATGTGGGAGTTCCTAACATCCCAATCTAACTCCAACAAATCTTCCATTTTTTTTCTTCATGAGACTCCAACCAACAGCACAATAAATTTTGAATTCATTTGCCATTGTTCCCTCTCAACAAACCTCTGAAGCTGCCAAACCTTCACCCCTTATCTGTGGTAAGACACGTCCATGTCCATCCACTCTTTAGTATGCAACGTTTGAGAGTTGTTATATAAGCACAACATATTCGAGACATTGGATGGAAAGGACTCGTAGAGTTATGAAGTATCTTAATACATGCAAAGTTGTTTCATCTAATTGGCCGTAATGAGGGAGAAAGAAACTCCCTAAATTTTCCTTAGATATTCTAGAACTGGTGAGCAGCATGTCATTAGTATTCGACATAATAGTACACGATAAAACAATACAAGAAAATAATTGTATCGGAGAAATAATATTTTTGATGTTGGAAAATAAAAGGGTATTTTGATATTTTTGATAATCTATATTTTAGACAAAAATTTGTCTCATGATTTAGTTAGATACAAGAATGTTTTCGTCAGGTCACTTGCTACCTGTTTTATCAATTTCTAAATCAAAAAGGTAAATTAAGTTGTCGAGTCTATTTCTTTGTTTTAAAAAATAAAAAAAAATCAAATGCACTTTTTGAGCCGGTTAAAAAAAAAAAAGGTGTCGAACATTATAGGCTTTTAATTTCTATGAAAATGAATAGAAATGGAAATAGAATTTTACCTTAACAACAAAAATTTCAAATCTGAATTAGGAACAAACTCACTTGTTTGTTGTTTTTAACCTAATGTGTTGATCCATTGTGTATGCTCTTTCAAAAGTTCCAACCGTGGTATTAGAGTCGGGTTCAAGTTTGTGAGGGAGCAAAAGTGATAATTTTTTGTGTTCGATCAAGGACGCATAAAATTTCAATTTAAGTCAGAGATTGTTGTGATGTTTTAAATATGAGTTAAAATCACACATTGTATAGAAGATGGCTAATATATCTAATGTCTTAAATTTTTGATGAAAATACAGTGTTTAAACTCATTAATGTGGTTGTTTTTAATCAAATATATTGATCCATCTTAATATAGACTCTCACAAAGTCTCAACTATTTGATGTCATACATGACAAATTTTTAAAATTTATTTATGCAAAACTGGTGAATTTCGGTTTTTGCCTTATATAAAACCTCATTTGAATTTTATCCCTCCAAAATCTAAAGTCATTATCTTTTTTTTTTTAGAGGAAAGTCACTATTTTTAGTCTTAGTTTTTAGTCTACATCTGCTAACTATTTAGACGTATATAATGTAAGGTCATGTTATTATTTCAGGTAAGACCTAATAATAATGCATGTGATGTGATGTCATTTTAGCATTCTGCATAAAACGAATTCTATTAATTTATTTTCCTGTATGTCTGAATTCTATCAATATGTCCTAAAATGAATGTTTGGGACTTAAAAGAATGATTTTAGATTGATTTTCTTTTTTTTGCCAAAGCCAATAAAATAAACACTAATTGTTGACGTATTTTTATTTGTGTTGATATAAAAGTAAATCATACGATTAGACGAGTGATGTCAGTATATCAAATGTAAGTTAGAAGTTTTATAGTAGATGAAAAAATGATTGAGTGATGAGCCTCGTATACTCCCCCATCTTTTAATATATGAATGTATTAACAAAAATTATTGGTATTAAGAAAAAGTGTTAGCACTTGAATGACATAAAATTGATGATATTGACTAATCACAATGACATAAGTGGTTATTTTTTCTCTTTTTCATAAGGATTGTGACATTGTGATTGGTCAATGTCACAAATTCTATGTCACCCAAGTGCTAGTAAGGGATATAGTTGAAACAGAGTAATAAATGAATATAAAAATTTGTAGATAGTCTTATATTTAAGGACACATATTTTGTGTGTGTAAATATCTTATAATCAAGAACGAATGAAGTATATAATATCTAAAGTGTCGGGTGAAGATCTTTCATGTTTAATTTCTGTTTTGTGGTTGCTCTAAGTTCACTCTGATAATATTTGAATTTCCATTAAGATCCAACAAAGCGGTATTAGGGTTGGCATTTGACCAAATCTCTATATCCAAATTTCGTAGTTGACGTCAAGTCAAGTGTATATGTGGAAGCGAAACATTAGTGGATAACTCACATTTAAGTTCCACATTAATTGGATGAAAAAAAGTGGATGTTAAACTCGTAAGTTAGTGGATTCATATACCGAAATTCAATGTAATGTCTATAAAATTTGAGTGAAAATGTATCGTTCAATTCTTCTTGTATAGTTGATCTTAGTTCAATGTAATAATTCTTTGGTGTCACCTCTAGACTCAACAAGTACCAAGTATATGACCATATGAATAAAACACGACTATTATTTTGAATGTTAGTCTTTCATTGAAGATTTATCACAAGAGCTAACCATATATAAACAAAATAACAAGAGCTAATTCCATCGACAACAAACATCTAAGAGCTAAGGATAGCTACAATGACTAGTTGGAAGTGATAAAGCAAATTTTGTGCTTATCCCTCTAGCAGCTATGAAACCGAAGAATTGTATGATTTCATTTTCAAAGGATTGTTTTTTTCCTCTCTTTAATTTCCGTGATATTTTTTTTAAGGAATTGTTGACCCCATTTGTAATTTTAGTGGTTCAAATTCGGTTGGTGATAGAGGTTATTTCTTGCCGGTGCCACGGTTTTACGAATGTAACGTTTGCTTGATAGAGATATACTATGGGAAAGTAGTGCACATAAATTTAGTCAAGACATTGACAAAATACACAAAACAACACATTCATTCATAGTCATAGATATATACACAATTTCAAGCCACACGACATTGACAAAATATATGAACATTGTGCACATAAATAACTAAGCAAAAACAATAAATTATTATACTTTTAAAAAAAATCATATTGCTTTGTTGGGTTAATTTTTCATATTGCTTTGTCACTTATAAGTTATAACTAGTGGTGTAAATTTTCATATTTAAAATAAAAAACATAAAAAAAAATTGTGAATATTTTTTTATTTTAAATTTGCAATTATCTTCAATTTTAGTCGCAGTATAATTATTTCTTGATTAAAAACAAACTTTTAGGTACTAAAAAGAGAAAATTAGTATACATAGAGTATGTTTGGCCCCATTTTTTTTACGCTTAAAGTTGTTTTAAAATTAAAGTAACACATAAACCATTTAAAAATAAAGTTAAAGTTGTTTGATAATTATATATTTTTCTACTAACTTAAAAACTATCTTTAAACAAAATATTGTTTGCTAATTTCTTTTATAATGTTTGTTAAAAAATATTATTGAAATCCCTGATCATGAAAAAATATAATAAGTAAATGAAATATTTTATAGATAGAAGAAAACTTCTTTAAAACTATCTTAAAAAATGACTAATTTTGAAAATTATTTTTAATGAATTTTATAACATTTTTTTAAAGATTCAATGATTTGTTTAGAAATAATCATTTTCATAAATAAACAGAAACTATTATGAGTTTTTTTTTATAAGTGATAAATAAAATTTCATAAACAATTATATCATCCAAATGAAAAATATAATTTATATACTATATTTTAATAATATTAAGAGTATATTATTACGTGCTGAATAATTATATCATTAACCAATAAATATTGACTCGGTTGGTAAGGAGTTGATTCACTTGTAAGATCGTGAGTTCAACTCTTGTTGTCGATGTGAGGATCTCTTTAGTGAGTATTATACAAGTACCTCTATAAACGCTCTCTTTGGATCGTGATGTCTGTCTTGATCCTAGGGAGCCCTTAGTCTAACTCACTTAAATTTTTCAGCAAAAGTTCGAGGGAGAATCTAACCGGAGCACGGTCAATAGAGATTGTAACAAATAATGTAAGAGGGTTGGGGGATAGAGCTAAACGGACGCGATTGCGCTGGTTGCCTTGTCCAGGTAAATTTGATATATGATGATTTATTCAAGAAACAAAATGTAGTAATATGGAGGGGTTTGTCGTTGATGGTATTTGGGATGTAGAGCTGATTGCATGCATGGTTGTTCAGTTCACTTTTTAAGTGGTGGATTTGTAGTGTTTGTAACAACAAAATTTACTATTTTTTCGATGTATATTCTTTGTGTCCGATAGAGGAAAAACGAAGGTTTTGGGATGAATTGTGTCATATGAAAATAATATGCACACTTCAATGAGACTATATGAATACTGGAGAAAGAAATTGCGAGAGGAGTTTTCAAAATATAAATTTAGAAAGTAACAGCAAAAGAGTGTGATGCATCACAATTGAAACAATACAACCATTGTGTCTATTCATAAATAAAATCTTTTAAAGAGTTGTTTTTCTTTCATCAAAGACATAAAATCACATTTTTCTAGTCAAAATTTTACCAAAACTAATACTATATTATTGTTTATTTTATCCTGTGCAAGAGAGTAAACAAGATAACTTTATTGTATAAACTATCACTAATTATATATTTGATGTGAATATGCAATTTATATTGATGATTCCAAAGTATTTGAAGGAGATTCACAAATATACTTACTTTACGTCCTATTCATAAATTAGTGGAGGCGAATCAAATATAAAACTTAATTTGTCCACACACTTTAAAATTTATTTGTGCAATCTTTATTATGTTCATCATTTTCATCTTCTTATTCAAGTTATTTAAACAGTACCGCGACACAAGTTCTAACATTCTTTATATTCGATTTAAGATTATTTGATTACCGTGAATTGCATTTTAAGAGTGAGTGTTATAATAAAGAATATAGAGAATATATATTTGAAGTATAAGATTCATAGAATGATAAAATGCTATATGGTGGAAGAATAAGTTGAGTCATGAGTGTGCAGGTTATCACAGGGTTGGACCACGGTGAACAAGTGTATGGGCACTTAATATTGGGAATGGGAAGAAATATGATGGTGGCATTGTGTCACTCGTAAGTAGGTGAGATATATATGAATATGACTATAAAAACAACAATCAACAACTTGGGACTGCATTTACCACTTTTGTCATATTCTTTATGTAGATCCCATAATTAGGCCAATCAATGTTACACTTGCTTTTTGCATTTCCTTTCTTCATTTTCACCCTACAATACATAAAGCTTGAAAAGTTTGAGCCTAAGAATCATCACCAAGTACCCTTCCTTTTTCTTTTTTAAGAAATACTAATATATTAAGGTTTTGCAAATACACAATTGGTAAACCAAAAAGCTCCTAATTTTGCCATAATATGAGACCGAATGTGAAACTTAATTAATCAAAGGCTTTAACACGTATTTCGTCCTTATAATTAGGGGTCGTTTAAAAATTGGTCTATGTAATCGCTAATCTTTGCAAATTAGCCTTGCAATGTTTAATCATTTAAAATTTTGTCCCTTGACCCAGTTAATCACTGTCACGTCACTGATTAGCTGAACTGATTAGCTGACATGACAGTTCTAATTGGCTTATTTCATATGAATGGACCAAAATACCCCTGATTTCCCTTTCTTCTCCCTCTCTTCTTCCCTGTCCAGAACATCTCCTTGATGAACCCAGCAACACCATGGCTTTCCCTTCCTTCTTCCCTCTCCTTCATTCATCAATCTCAAATTTTCAATAAACCCAACAACAACAACACCATCTGAACCGCAAACACACCCTCCGATTCGAAGCCATCCAAACCCGAATCTGAGCAACAACAACAAAGCCATAATATAACATCAATAAACAGATCGCGGAAAAAAAATCACTAGAAAAATGGTTCAGTTGCGTGGGTTTGGGAACCGCAAGATCTCAACCTGCACACATTTCTTTTCTTCCTCATCCCTATTCTCTTTCCATTCACAACAACAATTCCTCTTTAACATTCCTCTTCTTTCTGCAGCTCAGGCATGTAAGTTGAAATCAGAGATTCCGCGGCGGCATGGACAGTTCCACCGTCAATCCTCTTTTCGCCGCCGTCAAATAAGGGACCACACCAAACCAAATACATGCTCCTTTTCAACCATGGAAGAAATGAAATCCCTAAAGATGCTTGCTTTCCCATAACAACTCTTACTTTCTATTCTCATTCCATCATTAAACCTTCAACGTTGCATCCTCTTCTTATAGCTATGTTCCATTCCCATTTCCTTCATGTGCCTTATGGTAGTGATTAAGTTGCGACAACAACACAATGACTTGAGAGTGAGAGAGAGAGAGAGAGAGAGAGAGAGAGAGA
>Ga0099826_10002811_pt1 | contig 11459 bp, 10 predicted proteins | sample Mtrugardesep15_FD_76830 | JGI IMG/M metagenome (GOLD analysis project Ga0099826, IMG submission 76830) | Root nodule microbial communities of legume samples collected from California, USA - M. trunc garden sep15 | ecosystem: Host-associated > Plants > Roots > Nodule | place: USA: California...
AATGAGATTTAATCAAACTCAAGTTTGCAAACTTTAATCCGACATATTCTTACGTTTAACTGATTCCAAAATTTCAAAGAATGTCTAGTATAGAACTTCTGACTTATAGTCTACCACGCATCTTTCAGATTTGAAAGGTATATCCAGCTTCAGCAAAATGTGATTTCACAAGTGCAAGAGATTTGGAGCGGTGAGAAATTTTGTTCTTTTCTTCTTTGGACATCTCTGCATAACTGCAATTGTCATAAATGAAATAAATTAGCTCATGCAAATAATTATAGAACACTTACACAGAAAATGATATGAAATAAATTAAAGGATAAATATACGTTTGATCATAGCCATCAGGTTGAAAAATGGGATCCCATCCAAAATCATTGGGTCCTCTTGCAGGAACAATCTTCCCCTGCCACACAAGCACAAAATGAGTAACTCACCATAAAGTTATTTCTATTAAGGTCTGAATTAATCAACACTCCTCAATTTTTTCAACTTTGAAAAGTAGGTTATCAAAGCATGTCCTATTGTTTTACCGACATACCAACTATTACATCTTTATCGCAGTAGTTTGGTCAGGTTGAAGAATAACACGTTTTCACAAGGGATAACATTATATTTTCATAGACTCCATCATAAAACTTATTCATTGAATTTGATTCACAAATCACAATATTAACATGTAAATCAAAGAAAATATATGCATATATGATTGTTTTTGGTAAAACAGAACTCAGAAAATCAAAACGGTACCACTGTTTTTCCTGAAAATGTGATAGGTTCACTATTTGGACCGATTGCAAAGGAAAATACACATAATGCATAAGCTGATTTATCATCATATGCCATCAACAGATTGTTGAGACCTGCAAAATGATCAGAAGAATGAGTAAATTAAATTCTGAGATATCATGAAACCAAGAACTAAACATCTGAGGACTACACCACAATTACAGAGTTATGGCCTAACCTTCATGACCAATCTTCTGGAGAAACCATTTGCTGCATGATTTAACAAAGTAATTAGAAAATGATAATCTGAAGTGTATAAAAAATCATGTAGCCTAATACTGATAATTTAAAAAAATCTCACTTGCTGATGCGTTAGAAACAACTATACATTTTAACACACATGTTAAGCTTGAATGAATTCAGATTAACATGCTTTTATATTCAAATATATTCAACAGCAATAACCAAAATTGATTAGATTACTACAAGTTCATAAAGGATATGGATAAATAATAGGTCAGTCACCAAATGACCATCCACCATATGGAATTGCATAATATAATCAGTAAGAGAAATATCACTTCAGGAAATGCAAAACGACGGACATCCTTCATTTTACCAAAAATGGCATACTTATTTCTCTCAACATCAAATACTTTGGTGACAAGAGAGGGGGATGAAAAATGCATTGATAACCAAAACAGGGAGACGTAATATTATAGAGCAGAATTAAGAATAGTAGAAAAAAAAAGTACAAATTGTATTCAGATGCAAGACAAAGGGAGGAACTCTCAATACAAAAAATCCATTGCCAACTGCCAAGGCTCCTCAGAAGAGAGAAAAGATTCTCTCTCTCCCTACCACTATAGGTCCTAACAGAATAATGATGACACGAGTGTACCAATCCTTAGCCTACACAACTTGGCATCAAAGTCGGGTTAAGGATTGCAATGTTGGAATTGGACCCAGGATCCACACTAGGCGTGATGGTGGGTATTGAGGTTGTTTGGAGTTTATTTCGGATCCCACATTGACCCATGCAAGGCGTGAGGGTGGGTATTGAGTTTGTTTGAAGTCCCCTATTGCTCATGTTCACATGGCTCAAGTTACCGTACTGTTGAGTGTACAAATGTATTTGCATACCCTCATTCTTTGAGTAACTTTTGGGATGAGATTCAAGCTCATTTAACTGGAACATCCTAACAACATGGACAGCCGGTACCTTACTTCCCTCCCTCTTTCACTTTCTACTTCTTCCTTTCATCGACTCTCCATACTTTGGGTTTATCCTGCCATAAGCCCACAAGAACATCCCCTCCTATTTGAATGGGCTCATACAGCGCTCTATCAGAATATATATCTTTGAGATTTGTACTTTAATTTCATGTAAAGAAAGTTATTTACAAGAGTTTTAATTTTCAACAAGTTTTGAAAATTCAGAATATGGTAAAGATTATACTTAAAAATGATTGAATAACAAACCTAGATTATAAGCTTAGAATTAGAATATTGCATAAACAAAAAAAATGTCCTATATCATTTCCAAAAAACAATAATTAAAAGAATAAAGATACATTCATGGTATATGTTGCAAAATGACTTCATAGAAATCCAACCCTCAACATCAAAGGTTTAATAACTATACGTCCATGGTATACAAAGTTTTTTTACACATGTTTAATCATATTTCAGCATCTGACAATATCATCTTGTTACTTCTCAAGACATGTTTATGCTGTGACTAAATGGTGAAATATAATTGGACGTCTGTGTAAAACTTGTTTGCACTATCATTGTATAGTTATTAACCTCCAAAATAAATGCCAAAATATATTGAAGAAAACTACAAACTACATTGTTTATGTAACCAAAATCAGTGTTGTCAACGACAAATAGTGGTTAACCCATAAAACACTATAGTGGTATAGTGAATAGTAGGTTGACTGCTATTCTAAAATTTTCAAACATTTTATAGAATGTAAACTTTAACTCCATGTATGTAAACTCTCAAAAAAAATGAAAAAATAACCGAAATTCCAGACATTCAACATTATCAATGTCTCAAACAAAAGATAGTAATGCTAAATTACAGCCTTCTTTTCTTGATATCTTACAAGCTGTTCTATGGCCAAGACATGTCAACATTCTTGTCCACTGGGCATAACCAATGCATAAGAGGAAATAGATGCTGATTCTCGTTGAGTTGAGATGCTGTTGCCATGACTAAGAGAGGAGGAGCCTAAAACATACGGTGGCACAGCACAAAGGCATAGAGAGAGACACAAAAACGCACTAACACACAGAGACAAAAATTCCGAGACGTCGAAGATGCAGAACAGCCACCAGAAAACACACATCACCACAAGAAAATTAACAGAGCCACGGGAAAATGAAACAAAACTCACTTGCAGGGATGCGAGACAGAGTCTAGAAATGAGAGTTAGAAGATGAGAAATGAGTACGTAAAAGCCATAACCAAGTCTACTAGATTTTTAAATGCAAAATCTACAAAACACACCCAAAAAAAGTCTGAACGTTTTAATTTTGAGATTTTCCAAAATTTCAACGAGGCATAACTGGTGCAGCGTAAAAACACGATATTCCCGGGACTCAGGCCACAATCCTGACTGTCATTGCCACTACACTGAAACTCAGCTACTGCGCTTCTTGTAGTGGCCAGTAGCTGCTCTTCTATGCTATGGCGCTATAAGACAATATTGGCAACAATGCACCGTCGTCATTTTAAGAGAACACTTGGGTGTATATTAATAGGTACATGTCAACTAAATTTGAAAAAACAAGACATTAGAAGTTTCTATAGTAGTAACTAGTAGTAATACCATATTGAACTTCAGTCCTTTTTGGCTGCCAAAGCAAAGCAGCTATTCACAGAGGATGCAACATCCAGTGAATGGACAGCAGCTATAGAGGACAATTTGATGGTAAATAGCCAAAATTAGGTTGTGAATATAAAATAATGGCTTATAGTCCCTTGGAAAGATGTGAGAAAATGGCCAATATGGCCTCAAATTAGTAGAGGTAAACCCAAAAGCAAAAAGCTGGGAAACTAGTAAAATAGATTTCAAGTAAATGAGATTCCATTATAATTAAGGATCAGGCACAATATCAAATTAGAATGCATGTGCCGATCCAGCTTAGAAGGAAAAAGGATTTATTTCCGTATTTATGTTCTGGGTTATATTCTTGCGTTCCAGAACTTCCTACAACAAAAATAATAAACAAGTGAAGCACCACTGAACCAACACTATGCAACATATGAAAAAGACTATTTACATTTGGAAGGAAGAAGAAAGTTAAAAGATAACTGAGCTGGCAGGGGGCAACAGAATCAAAAGAAACAGGATGAGTCCAATGAAAAAAAAACACAAATGTTCTGCCATTCAGCCACTTTTGATTTTGTCTATTAACCATTTCATCAACACGGAAGTTATACCCATTTCGAGGATGACATTGACAACTTGTCATGAAACATAATTTGATATGAAGAAATGAAACTGGAATCTGAATTTAATAACACACAATCTTGAGGATTAACTCATCTACACGTTATTGCAGAAACAGCGATGAAATGTAGCACTGATCCTTACAGAAAATGGATAGAAAATCAAACTAAAAGAAAGCACCCTTGCTGGGAAAGAGACCAAACTTCTCTACACAGCATAAACCACCTAAATCACTCAGCAGAATTTTCGCCTACCCATCACTACCCCCCTCAAACTTCGTCTCATTTCCTCTTACTAGGCCTATCACAAGTCCAAGGCCTTCATCATTTCCTCAGCTCCCAAGAAACATAAGGAAAGTCAGAGTAGTCTTAGTGCAGTAAAGCAAAGTCAACACAATACAATGTTCTGCTAGTTATTAATAGGATCTAATGAGCTACACATCAGTATGTGATGTCCGAAGATGTCTACCACAATGATATGACAAAGCATCCGTATGACCGAGTCACAAATTTTTTAGTATTTAGAAAGAAAAAAAATAGGATAAACTTTGAAATGAACAGAGCTACATATAACCTCATCTGCCTCTTTCCTGTTGTAGAAGAGAACCCCCATCTAAAAGGCTTTAATTGACCTGACCCCCAGTCTGTCCTCTGTTAGAGAAAACTAGGGAATGGCTATAACCCAATTTTGTTTGTCCGCCTAAGCTATGAAGCATGAACACTCCTCGGATGAGGCGTGTCCCGGTGTCGGACACGACAACTCCTCGGATTAGGCGTGTCCCGGTGTCGGACACGTGTCGTGTCCGACATCGACACTTGTAATTACACTGCATTATGTGATTTTTTCAAATTATTAGCTGCGTCGGCGTGTCAGTGTCCGTGTACGTGTATGTATCCGTGCTTCATAGTCTATATACAATATATATATATATATGTGTGTGTGTGTGTGTGTGAAAAATAGAGTGCAAAAAAGATAAGCCCAGATCAATAATACCTAATAAACATAAATAAATATTACAGTAATTACAATTCTCTAACAACTTCCATTTCCTACCATATCTCCAACCAACTTTGAGAAATCATATGTTTCTTGTTCTTTTTAATGTCATATTTTTTTGAAGAAGCTAAATTAGCCCACCTAAATTGGCACCAGAGAGAATCGAACTTGAGACCTTGAGGAGGAACACACTCCCAGGTCCCAAGCCAATACCACTTTTGTTGTGCTCTCTAATGTCATATTATTGTGCTCTCATAAGCTATAATGTAACTTAAAAAACACTTTTATAAGGTCTTAAACTATCAGGATAAAAAGAAGAATAATGACCACCTGAGTACAAGGATTCAGGGTGAACAAGAACTTACATATACGGCCCTGCAAAAGTTTGAAATATACAATTAAAAAACAATGCCAAGATGTACAATGCCAGCTTTCACAGTATCAACAAGAAGAAAATTATTATCTACCTGGAAGACCCTTCAAGGCATTGAAACAGAGGCAAGTGTCTTCAACCAAAACAGGTCCTTTAACCTTGCCACGAACAAAAATAATGAGAAAGCTAATACAGAGAAAAGAAGACACCAACCTAAAATCATACAAGCCTAGGTAGCTCGTTTGGTGAGCTAAGAGATACCAAATGAGTTTTAAATAGGAGGTTAGGGTTCGAACCATAGAAACTAACATAATAACCATTAATTTACTAACATTTGCGTATTAAAAAAAAAGGGAAAAAGAAAAATACAAGCCTAGGTATTTATGAGAGAAAATATTGACTCGAGTACCTGAATAGCGGCCAAACGGGCTTTCTCTTTAGAGATATCTTCAGGCTCTCCTTGCAACTCAGGCACTACAAAAATCCAAAACATAAAACTGTACAATAAGCAGGTTTTTCAGAAAGAGCAAAGAAGAAATGCACTAAAGATAAACAACACAAAATTGGAAAAGAAAGATTTAAGGGGCAGAGTGACATTACAGTCAAGTTTGAGGGATTGAAAAGGAATGGAGTGGCCCAAGATGGCGCGAACTTCCTCAAGCTTTTTGGCATTTCCAGTAACAAAAGTAACCGGACGTGGCAGAACCAACCCAAAGGCAGCTGATTTTATAGCAGCCATTTTCCAAATCTTCTTTGATATTTCTGCAGTTACAGGAACCAAACATAATCACTTCAAAAAAGAACGTAATCGATTCGGGTTGATGGGAAATAAGAAAACAAACCAATTACAAGATTAACAACATTGCATATTTTGCACTCTCACTAGCATTTCAATCATGTCTTGTCAGGCAAAAACAAAACGAAAAGCGAAACTATGAAGAATATGTATCAAAACAGTGATTAGAACTCTATAGTGTTCAAACACCCTTTGGGTCAGAACATTTATCAAACACCTTGTGTTCAACAGCGACAATCAAGGATAAAGATTGCGACTTGAATTCGGTACTACACAAGATTTTCAAGTTTTGGAATAGAGAAAGAGAATACCTGGCGAAAACCTATGAATTGAGACTTTTGGAACACAGCACTCAAACGAAACACACTAAAACCGTGGAAAAGGGAATGGCGTTTGAATTGAATTCAGTCTAAAAATACTCTTTTGGTTCGGTTTGGTTCACTTTGATAACCCGTTGAAGTGGTTGTCTTCTCTTTAACTTAAGGTTGACAATTAATCAAATCAACTAAAAAATAAATAGGAGACTCTTTTAAGTAATTAATTTTTTGAATTTGTTTCGCTAATTAAACGAGTGGAACTTGAGTTGAATCCGGACCTCAACACATTAATTGATTCACGAACCAATTAATTGATTCGGTTTATTTCTCGAATCGAGATCTCAACCCATTGTTTTCGTTTTCTACTATTTTATTAACCGACCCAACTAGATGACTTGTATATCTTTTTGGGTTGATTCAACACGTCAATTATATGATCAATACAGAAGAGAACATAATGGACTAAAGTGAAATAAAATAAGATTTTTTTTGGTTAGCCAAAATAAAATAAGGTTTTCATTCTATTGATTAGATACTTTATGATGAAGAAAAAAAAACTTACATTTTATCATTTTCAAGAGTGACCAAATAAAAAAATGTATAACTTTTTTTATTACATGTTTACCTTTATTTAAAAATATTATCTTGCATAACTACAAAAAAAATATTATATTTTGTTAAAATTGTTAAGGAATGATACCCAAAATTAAAAAGAAGAAGAAGACCATATGTATTTTATTTATTCCTTATTTTAAAGATTGTGATGGGTGATGAAGAAGAGATAGGCATGTTTAAACCTTGTTTCGGGAGGGACTTGAGGCTAACGCAAGGCTATATAAGCCTCACATCACCACCTCTTATGGGGTATTTCATTCTAAATTCTAACATCACTTCAAGAACACAATAACTTGGTGTCATAATGTTTACGTGTACACCCCATCAATCTGACGGGGATTTTAATCAAACATCACTGTCTAGAGAGCTCTCTTCTACTAATATAACCTCGGTTTTTGGTGAAATCAAAATGTTTAACGAGTTTGACCAAGTTAACATGTGTCAAGCTTAGGTAAATTCGACCGAATTCACGAGTATACGTTTAAAAAAATATAATTTTATTTTTATTTTTGGCCATTTTTTGGACTCATTTTTTTCAAAATTAAATTCTTTTTTCAAGTCCAAGGTACTAAAATTAATGTTGAAGTGAGTTCAAGCCATGTATTTGATTATAATATTGAAAAACATGTTATCATCTGGAGAAGAATTTGATGAAGTTGGAGATAAAGACACCGATAATAATAATGATTATGAAACTTTAGAAGCATTAAACTTTTGAAAAAATTTACTAGAATTTGTGGAGATGTACATTGCATGCATTAGTCTTTCATGTTTTGAATCTATGTGTAGTAGTCTCAAAGAAATTAATCCATACTACTTCATCTTCTCAAAGAAATTTCAAATCCCAAATAAATTTGCAATTATGTTCATTGGCTCTATTGAAATATGCTAGAACAAGCTGAAATAAAGTTCTTGTTTCCGTTGGATTATCTTAGATGAATTAGCGCAACAAGATCAACACATATGACTTTTATTATAACTTCTACATGGAGTTTCTATATGTTTTTCTTTTGCAAGAAATGCAGCGGCGATAAACCATAAATCCATTGTCATTACCCTCATCGACTTCAATGACTAGCCGAGAAGTGATGCGTACGAAATGATGGTTGATGGTGATTGTTGTAATCCTCTCTCTACAAAGGGTGGGAGATTGAACGAAGAATTTGACTTGCTGACACTCGAGGAAGGAGTTCTCTTTCGACGCTATTACACAAAGCAAATTTAACTTTCGGTCATGCTAGCCTTTATGATTTTTTGTTAGCCTATGTGACTCTTTTATAGGTTCGAATATTTTGAACATATGGTCTTCTTTCACAAACACGCAGACGCAGCTAAGCGATTTTCGGAACATGATCTTTGATTCGCTTTCCAACAATTTTACATTTCTATAAAACTCAACGACGTAAGCTTTATTTTCGCAAGCATGGTGGTCGAAGAGTTTGACATTACAGAAGTCCTTGAGTCTAATAATGACTAGATTCCCCATTTTATAGGCAGCTAAAGGAGAAATTTCTTCTGCAATGTCCTGATTTCCAAACTAAAATAAATGTCTTACTTCAATTAATCAATATTATTGCCAAAACCATGTTTCAGGTACAAAGTGAGATTAGAACAATGAAACTGCTAGATCATCCTAAATCCTAATAGAGTCTATACCTCAAGGATTACTTAATACTTAGAATAATTTTGAGTCTTGAACAATTATAAAATTTTGGTATGGGCGATTTCTAGTTACTAGATTAGGTCGGGGTATCCATTTTTTGAATAACCACACAATCAAACTTAAGAAAATTATGTAAATTAAAAATAGCAATAAATTAATTAGTAGAATTAGGTTGCAATTTTCTCAAAAAAAAAAAAAAAGAATTAGGTTGCAATATTGATGCAGTAAAATGCTAATCCGAAGTTGAAGAAGGTAATCATAATGAGTAGACAAAATTAAAAAAATTGTTACCTATCGCTATTAATCAAGAAAAACACAGTTGGAATTGAAACATCCTTCATGACGACATTGTCATCTTAAGACACAACAACATCGTTAGCATTGTTCACGTAAGTATGAAATGTGAATATTTTAATAAGATTGATTTTGGAATGAATGGGTTGATATTGATTTCCGAAGGTTGGTTGGTTTTAAATCAAAATTTTATTTGAAGACAATCTAGGAAGCAATGACACTTTTATATTAGGCATGTTCTGATGTCGGACATGTGTCAGTGTCTGACACCAACGCGATACTGACACATATGATTACACTAAATTATGTGATTTTCTTAAATTAGTAACGATGTCGGCGTGTGAGTGTCGGTGTCGTGTCTGATATTTGTATATGTGCTTCATAGATGGCAATTTGTGTCGTTCTATTTGGTTTGTGCCCAACCGTTGATGTGATGAGATAAATCTTATTCAACTAATTTTCGTGGGTGTTGCGTGACAACTCTCATGGTAGTGAGATCGTGACTCCCCACGTTCGACTTTAGTCTCCTCTCCTTGAGATAATATGTTGACAAGGTCTTTTATGTGCAACTCCACTTACAAATCGTGTCTCTTCCCTCATTCCTCAGAATGGTCACCAACGTTGAGAGCATATATGATGATAATGTGTCATTGTCAAATCTCACTATGTCTCTGACTCAATTTTGAGTCTTCTACGACTCACGCTCTGAGTTAGTGACATTAAGAAAGAATATGCTCCCTAACTCATAACTTGTACCTCAAATGTTAGTAATTTCCTCTGAGTTAGAGTAGCATAGAGAAGGAGCTAATTATTTCTCGTGGCCACTACCCACTTTGAGGAATGACAGAGAAGACAAATTTTCATAGAGTTGCACACAAATGATCTTGTCAATAAATCACACCGAGAATATAAGACTTAAGTTGAATGTGGTGCGCCACGATTCCACTAGCAAGAGAGTTATCATGTATAACCCGCAAAGAAAGAAAAACACTACCAAATATATTATGTGTGTATATATGTAATAATAAATTAATTTTCCAGAATAATGTGTCTCATATTTTTAAGTACCAAAAAAAAAACTTGTGTTATAAAAAGGAATATAAACATGTTTATTCTAAATCTTTGTATGGATTAATGTTTTGCAGTTGTGAAAAAACATCTGTACTGCTTGCATGATAAGGTGAAGTTGTGACAATAAAGTGTCGGTTGAAAAGCAATGCCAAGAATGGTGGAACCCAAATGATCAGAATCAGATGCACAGAATTCTAATTTGCTGGAATCCTAATCAACGATGGTGATAGTCACGCTTTGTCGGTATTAATGTTTGCTTTTGGAGAGTATGTTGTACTAATTTTCATTGAATTTCCAATTGTAAATGACAAATGTAGTACTTTTGTTTTATAGTGAAATTGTCATATCATGTTCTTTCTGAATTATTATTATTATTATTAATTGAGTTTGTCTATCATGTGCAATATTGCATATGTTAAGGATACTAAAACAAGTAACTTTTTATTGAAAACCACAATTGTTTTTAAAAAAATTATATATTTAATATAAAATACACAAGTTCCAATATACACTTACCACTTTAAACTTTTTAACATGTGGAAATTTACAAATGTTAGAAAAACCTATTAATTTATGATAAAAATACATTACAAATCCCTTAAAACAATCCGTCAAAAATTATATGAAACGTAGGTTTTCTTTTTCAATTCGTAAAACATAAATAAGTATCTACAAAAGAGAATTACATCAAAGTGTAAGGCATATAATATAACGGTGAAAATTGTTGTTGACACATTTGGTTTGGCCGATAAACAAATGTAAAAGACAAAAATACTTCTCGGTAGTTAACTGTCAAGAAAAATTGATCCGGCTGCAGTTAACTACTGAGGAAAACATCGGCAGTTAACTACCGATGCGTTCCTGCTACAAATCTGGCAGAAGCTCTCTCATCCATTATTAGTCTCATTTTACCAAAAAAAATTAAAATCTCTCTAAAAAAACTCAACCAAATCCTACCAAATTTATTCAACAAAATCACAAGTAAGTAATCTTAATGCTATTAACTTACATTTTTGTTGTTTTAAATGTTTTTTTTTTAGTTTTTGAGTAGATTTAATTTATTTTAGTTTTTGAGTAGATTTACATGTTATAATTCATTTTTAGAGTAGATGTTAGTTGATAAATTTAGTTAAAATGTTTG
>Ga0099826_10002813_pt1 | contig 11457 bp, 4 predicted proteins | sample Mtrugardesep15_FD_76830 | JGI IMG/M metagenome (GOLD analysis project Ga0099826, IMG submission 76830) | Root nodule microbial communities of legume samples collected from California, USA - M. trunc garden sep15 | ecosystem: Host-associated > Plants > Roots > Nodule | place: USA: California...
CTTGTTCCGGATGATTACACATTTTCGTCGCTGCTTAAGGCTTGTTCAAAGGTTAAGGCTTTGGAGGAGGGGAAACAGCTTCATTGTTTTGCTGTGAAACTTGGGGTTAGTGATAATATGTATGTTGTTCCAACGCTTATTAATATGTATACGGCGTTTGGTGATATTGATGCTTCTAGAAGGGTTTTTGATAAGATTGATGAACCTTGTGTTGTTGCGTATAATGCAATTATTATGAGTTTGGCTAGGAATAGTCAAGCTAATGAGGCATTGGCTTTGTTTAGAGAATTGCAGGAGAGTGGTCTTAAGCCTACTGATGTTACCATGCTTGTTGTGCTTTCGTCGTGCGCTTTGCTTGGATCTTTGGATTTGGGGAGGTGGATACATGAGTATGTTAAGAAGTACGGGTTTGATCGATATGTCAAGGTAAATACAACTCTTATTGATATGTATGCTAAATGTGGGAGTTTGGACGATGCTGTTAATGTGTTTAGGGACATGCCTAAGCGAGATACGCAGGCGTGGTCGGCGATAATCATTGCCTATGCAACACACGGGGATGCTTTCCAAGCCATATCGATGTTGAATGAAATGAAGAAGGAAAAAGTGCAGCCTGATGAGATAACTTTTTTAGGTATATTGTATGCATGTAGTCACAATGGATTGGTAGACGAAGGTTTTGAGTATTTTCATAGTATGACGAATGAGTATGGGATTGTTCCTAGTATCAAACATTATGGGTGTATGGTAGATTTGCTTGGTCGAGCTGGACGATTGGATGAAGCCTTTAAATTCATAGATGAATTACCGATCAAGCCGACACCGATTCTTTGGCGGACGTTGCTATCTGCCTGTAGTACTCATGGCAATGTTGAAATGGGAAAGCGAGTAATTGAGAGGATCTTTGAATTGGATGATTCCCATGGTGGGGATTATGTTATTTTTTCAAACTTGTGTGCAAGATATGGAAAATGGGATAACGTGAACCACCTACGGAAAACAATGATAGACAAAGGAGCCATGAAAATTCCTGGTTGCAGCTCTATAGAGGTCAACAATGTCGTGCATGAGTTCTTTGCTGGGGATGGAGTTCATTTGACTTCTACCACGTTGCACCGTGCACTTGACGAGTTGGTAAAGGAATTGAAGTTTGCTGGGTATGTACCTGACACATCACTAGTCTTTCATGCAGACATGGAAGATGAAGAGAAAGAAATTATTCTTCGATATCACAGTGAAAAATTGGCCATTACGTTTGGACTACTGAATACACCACCTGGAACAACAATTCGTGTGGTCAAGAACCTTAGAGTATGTGGAGATTGCCATAATGCTGCTAAATTTATATCATTGATTTTTGGTAGGCAAATTATTCTTAGAGATGTTCAGCGATTTCACCATTTCACGGATGGGAAATGCTCTTGTGGTGATTACTGGTAGAAATTGTTGAGTGAAGATTCATTTGTTCTATTTATTTGGAAGGAACAGCCGGGTAAATACTGTATACAACCCACAAAAGGAAAGGTTCGTTCAAATTTGGATTGCCGGCACCTTATCGGTGGTCGTTGAATCAACATTGGACGGTCCAGATTTTGAATTTTTAAAAAATCAATAATACCGAGTTTAAAACTTGCACTGTCCGATCTCAACCCAACAAATATCGATTTGCTGACCACATGAATGTGTGGGTTTGCTGACTGTAGGCGATCCAAATCTGGTTTGTTACTGCTATCCTGGGAAGGGGTCATGATCATGATTGGCATATATTCGGATGATTATTTAATAGATTTACATAATACATCTTGGTGTAGATTGTAAAATTGGAAGATTCGGTTTCATTCTCCTCTCATGTAGTATAACTTATACTTGTATGGCTGGTATCTTTGACCTTATGTAAATACAAGTTTGTATCTTTGACCTTATGATTGTATTTAAATATGCCGAGGGCCTTGGAATTTCAGTAGCAACTCTTGTAATGCCTTCTGCATTAACCACTTGTTCATTTTATTATTTTAGAAGATTCATGGATAGGTAATTGATTAGTCATAGTATTTCATAAGTTCATTTATTTCAATCTACCCAAAAATCAAATGCCATGATATTGAATGAAAAAAAAATAAAATTGATTCTTTAGATATCAATCAGTGCTGTAACTGCCATGTAAAGAAAAGTTTAAATAAAAACATTAAATTTTCTTAAACTCAAATTGGAGCTAGAGTTTAAAAAAAATGATTCTTTAGATACCAGTGATTATTTAGAACAAGAAAAACCATAGTTTCAGTCCTTCATCAACATGACTACTTTGAAGCAGCTTTTAACTTGAACCATAAAAATCCAACCTATCAACCTCTTTCATTTGCAGTTAAATATCCAAACCTAGGTTAATTCTTACTTTCTGATAGCAACATGTTTTTACATATTATGTCATAGTAATTTACTATGGTGGTGATATTACTTTTAGTTTGATATTTTTTGTAGCTACCTCAGCTATATAGCTAGGCAATCATCTTGAATAAATGAATCAACTCATATTTCATAAAACTTATCTTCTTTCTATGAAAACTCTCCGTAATACATTTAAATTTACTGTTCATCATTGGAGCTCATTCAACCATTGAGGGTCATGCAAGAAGCACTTAAGAATATCCATTCAGTATTAAATTTATGTTGACCAATATTAATAAAGAAAGGATTTGAATCATTTTATATTATTTTTTTTTGAGGGAGAAACATTTTATAAATTAATATCATATTTAACGTAACAATAGAAGATTAGTATTTAAATAATATGAAAGGGTATATTGCTAATATTCATTTCTCGTAATAGTCTGAACATAACTAATTTTACATGTGAACACATTTATCAACAAAAACCGCATGCTGTGGCATGAAATTTTGTACCTTGAGAAAATAGTTTTAGGACTATTTCAAAAAACATAACATAAGGAGTTCAATGAAAACAAATAAATATAAAACATGCTATTTTTGAATTAGGGAAAACAATATGTAAAATACTCATACACAAACTTTTAAAGAAAAGTAATATATATCATGATCAATACCCATGGAAATACTTCACTTAACTTCAATTTTGTTGATCATAATGTATTTCTTGACATTGATGCATCTAGCATATGGATAAGATTACAATTGACAATCTGGGTAAGATCACATAAGCAACAAAACTATGCCTCATGAGTTATAATGATGATGCATTCTCACTCTTCAAACTAACGACCTCTATTAAAATTTAAAGTGAATCGTGTCATACTCATATCATTCAAGCATCTTATGTAAAGATAATAACATACTTGTTTTTTTTCTTCTATAGGTTCTTTCCATTGAAGTTAATTTGATTCTATACATGTTTGTTAAATGTGAGTACCTCTACAGTTAAAATTGAAATTTTAGGTTACCATAATGTGGAGTCCAACCCCTTCTGCTATGCCCAGCCAACTTGTTGGTTAACATAAAGTATTGTTTTAGATAATTAACAATAACAATACGTCAATACCCAATATAATATATTGAAGAATTAATTATTCTATCAATTGTATTATAAAACTCATTAGCCTAATCACCTTCTGGTGTAAACACAGTTGCGTCCTATACAACAACCAAGAGCTACATATAAACAAATTTCGATTTGCATGCTATTCTAACGACCACGTTTCTTCCAATATGAAAGCAGTGACTAATTAGCCTCATACAAAATCAGATAATAACAACATTATAATATTTTTTTAAACATAGCAATATCGTGTCAAGAAAGAATTTTTGTTTATTGAGTTTAATGCATACCAATAACAATACTTTCTTATTTTTGTGAGGAAACATACCATATTATTAGTTATTGAAATTTCGGAAGATTTCACCAATTTTCAATCTCAGAATATTTTTGATAAGGTAAGTAAACATTAATCATGCTCTTAAAATGCTATAGGTAAAATTTGAAAAGTATTGTGAATATACTACCCCCGTCTCTAATTATAGGACATTTTAGAGAAAAAAATTTGTCTCTTTTTATAAGACCTATTTGCTATTTCCAAGTACATTAATTAATTATTTACTAGCATACCCCTATTTATTTTATATATTTTTTTCAATCAACATTAAATACTACATTGAAAACATACACTAACTCTCTCGCTTAAAGGACAAATTTGTAAAAACAATAGTAATTACAAACAAATTTATTATTATTTTTAATTTTCTTAATTACCGTTATTTTTCTAAAAGGACCCTATAACTAGGGACGGAGGTAGTACTTTTTTCTTTAATTTGCACAAAACGGATATATTTTGCGATAAACTCAAGAGATCATATCTAAAAAAACATAATCAATTTTATTTTTGAAATTTATGCTCATTATACTGACTTTTTAAATTCATTGAATATGTATTCGGTCTATATTCTATATCAGATACATCGATTATTTAATGAATCTAAAAAGTCAATTATTTCCTATAAATAAAATCGAACGAAGTAATATGTTAAAAAGGAGATTAAAGATTTATGAAGTGAACAACTGGAATATAGAAAATGTCGATTTGCTATAAAAAACCTAAGTTCTAGTTTTTTAGTGGAACAATTGTTGCTACGACTTTACATATTTTCTTATTGAACTCCTGATTATCAGAGTCAATTTCTCCCAAAATATCGAAGTAATTTGTCATCGGTTTGATCTCTATCTCTAGGGAGGAGAAAATTCATCTAGGAGAGGAGAATCCACTTTATGTATAAATAAGCACCATTAGCCAGGACCAAATATAAGTTAAAACTTTGTATCTATAACCATCGATTAAACGGGAAGAGACTAGAATAGTTGATAGAAATACTTTTAGTCTAAACAAAAATTAAAATAATTTTCTTTTTGACCATATTTTATTATATATACACTACCTTTTTAAAACACATTTTCTATTTTTTATTTCTTAAACAACATTCTTTCTTCTTATGATAAAAAAGAAGCACCGACTTGTCATAATCAATATGAAACGGTTACACATGGAAACCACATAATAATTGGTAAGCATATCCCCTTACGATACTTTGCTTTTAGTTTTCTACATTCAAATTTTGTTATAAATACATTGAAGCCATCGCATAATTGTCACGTACACTCAATACTATAAATCCCCTCACTTACTCTTTTGATAATCACATTAGTCACAAAAATGGAGTCCAAAGGGTCAGTTTTAATTAAGCTTCTATTGCTGCTTCATGTATCAATTCTCTGTGCTTCACAATCACAGGATTTTGATTTCTTTTACTTTGTTCAACAGGTAATATAAAATTTAATTGTCTGATCATGATTTTAGTTAGTAAGAGATAAATTTTTCACACTCCACAAAATATTTCATGTACTTTCAAACAACATATATTTTGTTCGAAAGTGTACCTTTAAAATGTTACATAATTTATGTTTCTTCTAGATGTGTATATTCAAATCGTGTTTGTTAGGTGGTCAATTTGTTATTTATTTTTATTTAGTTAAGTTATAAAGAATATGCATTAAATTATTGTTTGAAATTTTTGTATTTACAGTGGCCAGGATCATATTGTGACTCACAAAAGAGTTGTTGCTACCCAACAACTGGAAAACCTGCTGCAGATTTTGGAATTCATGGTCTATGGCCTAATTATAAGGATGGCACATACCCTTCTAACTGTGATCCCAGTAACTCTTTTGACCCATCACAGGTATTTTTCATTCTACATCAATTAATTGAATATTTTCAAACAATCTTTTTTGTTTGACAGATTTTTCAATCGATTTTTATGTTTTGACTAAAGTGATTGAAAGAATACGTTTTTTGGATTCACAAAATCTCACATGTTTAAGAAGTGTTCTTTCAAACAACATATTTTGTACGAAAAAGGTTACAAAATTTGTGTTTCTTCTAAAAAGTTTGACTAAATTGATTGAATAGACTGTGTAATAAATTTACTTTACTATAAAGAAACTCTTCTCAAAATTATTGACCAAGTTCATTGAAAAGAATTTACTGTAATAAATTTTTTCAATCCACAAAATCTCACAAGTTTTCTAAAGTGTACTTTCAAACAAATATTTTGTTTTCCCTCAAAAAAAAAAAAATTTTGTTTGAAAATGTACTTTTAAAAAAGAGTTTAATTAAAAAATTTAGTCAAAAAAGAATTTGGTTTCACTTCCTAATCATATTTTGAGATCTAAATGCAATATATTTTTTCTAACGGTCCTGTGTATATTTTTTATCAATGGCTTTTGAAAAAAAAGAGTAAATTGATTATGATTTCTACCCGTGAAGCTTACGTACGTTTATTAAGTGTTTTCGAGTAGATAATTTTGCGTTTAAATTAACTTTTTTTTTTCAGAGAGCGTTTAAATTAAGTTATTAATTTGAAGTTTCAACACAACTTTTGTCTTCAAAATTATTTTTTAACCGCAAACACTAATATTTCTTCAACTAAATTTTATTCAAATATGCCCAAACATCAATTATACAAAATTCAAAAATCAGTTTTCACTAACATACAATCAAACAAACCAAACTGAACTTATTCTTTTAATTGTTAAAACAAGTCAAGTGGAAGTCATTATTGAACACGGTTTTCTAACCATAAATAGACCTTTTAATCATTGTCCTGATTTACAAGTCATTTTACAGTTATAAAATGTGTTTGTCTATTCGTCACAAAACAAACGTTTCCTTACCCATTTTAGCTTATACCCTTTCTTTGTCTTTATGAAAACTTTTCTAACTTTATTCTAAACTTTTGACTTAAATAAATATTCTTGACATAACTTTACGTAGAGAATTGACTAAACAAATAAAAACCAGTAATTTTTAACAACAAATCAGGATATTTTAAAAAGGCAAAAGAGAATTTGTTTTTATCCTATAAAATATTCTGTATCCATGATGATTAAGGCGAGTTTTAGCATGGGGCAATTGTCAAATTGCCCTGTCTTAGATCAATTTCGTTTTATTTGTCATTAGCCGTTCACTTTACATTTTTATATTCCAATTTATTACCCTATTTAATTATAATATGTCAATTTTAATTTAATGGGGACTAAAATATTTTGGAGGGACAAAAACATGTCCCTTTTTTTTTCTCCTTCCTTAAAAAGAAAGTCACTATTTTTAGAAGAACTAAAAACAAAATTTGCCATATTTTCCGTCAAAAAAAAAATCGCCATATTTATAGAGACCAAAAACTTTAGTCCCCATTAAATTAAAATGAAAACTGCACCAAATTTTTTTTCAAGGGACAAAAATATGTCATTTTTTTATAAAAAAAACTATAAAAAAAAAAAATCGGTACATTTTCCTTCAAAAATTTTTTTTGATACATTTATAGAGACCAAAAATTTATTTAACTCTAATTAATATTACAAAGTTTTGTTGAAAGGATTAATATTACAGAGCTAGATACAAACTAAATTTATTTATTTATAAATAATGTAGTGTATATATATATATATATATATAGGTCATATTTTTTTAGTCCAAATTTAATAATGTTTATGTTTTCAAATTAAACAATTAATTGAGAATGGGTAGGACATATTAGATTTTTAAACGGGAAATTAAAAAATAACGTATTCACAAGGAAATTAATTTAAGTTAAATTATAATTGAGTAGGGTTTGTTTCAAAAAAAAAAAATTGAATAGGGCTATAAATTGTAATGTAAAATACAGGATGTACAAGTAATAGCAAATAAAACAAAATTGGTCTAAGATGAGGCAATTTTCCTAAAACTCGCGGATGATTAATTTACCATATATACATAGTACCACTAATTTGTTTGTGCACATGATAACAGATATCTGATCTCAAAAGCAGTTTACAACAGAACTGGCCCACACTAGCATGCCCAAGTGGTGATGGAATACAATTCTGGACACATGAATGGGAGAAACATGGTACTTGCTCAGAATCAGTTCTTAAACAACATGATTATTTTGAAACAACTCTCAACTTGAGACAAAAATCCAACCTCCTCCAAGCTCTTACAAGTGCAGGTAAATAACTAAGATCCATACATGTTACTTATATAATATAATGTTCACTAATTAGATTCTTGAAGATTTGACTTCCTATCGCCACGCATTAAAGTGACGCGCTGGTCCATCCGCGAAAAATAACGAGTTGTAATATGTTAGTATAATCTGCTTGCAATCCATTATTATTGATAACTCTATGTTGTAACTTATAAGTGTCAAATAAGAAAAATTGTTGCTATGAATGTCATGAACCAACCCGCGGTTGATATGGTCCAACTTACGTAGACCAAAACATACATGGACCAAAAGAAATTTGTTTAGTTTGCGTACGTTGCGGTTTTATTAGGCCGGTATGCTGGCACCAATCCATTTTCTCAAATTTGATCTTGTAACTTCAAAAGACGAAGTTTACTTGTAAATAATCTTAGGTATCATTTTAATAAATTGTAAAAAAAAAAAATTTCTTTAAAAATGTATTGAATTGGATTAAAGTTTTGTCCATGATTTAAGATAGCGATATGTATTTTTTTGCAAATTACTAAGAAAACAATGATTTTGTGACAGGAGTGCAACCTGATGGAAATTCATACAGCTTGAGCAGCATCAAAGGAGCTATACAAAATGCAGTTGGGTTTGCTCCATTTATTGAATGCAATGTGGACTCATCTGGCAACAGTCAACTATACCAAGTTTACTTGTGTGTGGACACTTCTGGATCAAACTTCATTGACTGCCCTGTCTTCCCCCATGGCAAATGTGGGTCTGACATTGAGTTCCCAACTTTTTAAGTAGAAGATTCAACTATAATAATATATTTTGAAGTTCATTTATGAATTATGATATGTATGGAATTGTAGTGATAATTGAATTTGAACTTGTGTTTTTCTTAATTAAATGCTATGCATATGTATAATTCTTGCCAAAAGCATGTAATTCTTTTTTCGTCCAAGGTGGAACATAGTTGATCTTAGTTGAGATTCCATTGAAATATATAAAGGTCATAGTTTGAACCTCAGATTCTTCGCTTATTCATTTTAATGATAAAACTATAGACACTAAAATACTTATGAAAAAAATGTTGTACTTTTTGGCCATTATTCCAGCACGTCAAAAAATTTCAACAACAAAAGAGATAAACTTAAAAATACTCCAAACAACATTTTAGCTAAGTTGAGCATTGATTTATGCATTTATTTGTCTCATATGTGCATTCACATTGTACAACAAGCTCATATCGATATAAAGCCGAGGCAGTGGCATAATAACAAGAAAATATATATACCTCAATGATTAAGATCGTCTTGATGTTAAATCTTTGATACACTTGGTTGATTTCTTCCCATCGACAATATTGATAGATATTTAATAAATGTATTAAATCTATCGAAGTAATAATTCTAAGTTCGTATTTATGAGTACTATGTTAATCTCAATTTTAGCCATAAGATTCATATATCAATTTTAGTATTAGGTTATATTCATATATTAACAAGATAATGTTATACATAAAAACAAAAACAAGAAATAAACACATAGCACATAAGTTGAAAAACACAAGAGACCACAATATTTAAAACAATCTCAACAAGAGAGGTGAAGGTTTAGATATTACCTCTTTATAGACTTATTGAGCAACTAAGTTCAGTAGGAATGACTCATTATACATTTACACTTGTTGATCTTCCATAAACAATAAACCATGCTTGGTGCATCTTTTAGGTTGTTGTGTTACTTAACTAATCATCTCAGCATGTACCTTATTTTCATTTGAAAGACTTTGATGCATCCAAACACACCTGCAAAGCAATTAAGTAGGTTTACAAAATCCCCAACTTTCATTGTTCCTAAATTGTTAGTAGCAAGAGTGTTGCACTTGAGTGTCCATATCATAATGGCTTTAGGAACATGAAACCTCCTAAAATGTCATTTTGCCAAGGTGTGACCTCTTTTACAATATGTTTAATTACACTTTTGGTCTCCTAAGTTTTTCAAAGTTGTTCATTTTAGCCCCCTAAAAAAAACAACTCTTTCCAGGCTCCTTAAGTTTACTTTATGTTGCAATTTTGGCCCCCCACGTCAATTTTGACCCAGTCAATAGACACGTAGGCGCCACATGTGTAATTTCTTTTTTTAAAATTTTATAATTAAAAAAATTGTTTTTTTTAATTACAAAAATAAAAAATAATTATTAATTTTTTTTAATTACAAAAAATAAATGTTTTTGTTTTTATTAGAAAATATTAAAATAAAAAACTATTTATTTTTTATTTTTTAATTACAAAATAAAAAATATTAAAAAAATACAAAAATGTGTCCACGTCAGCGTTGACTGGGTCAAAATTGGGCTAGGGGGCCAAAATTGCAATAGAAAGTAAACTTAAGGGGCCTGAAAAAAGTTGTTTTTTTAAGAGGCCAAAATCACAACTTTAAAAAACTTAAGGAGTCAAAAGTGTAATTAAACCTTTACGATAATAATGTCATCAAGTTTTATGGTTAGTGAGTGATCACCCTTTTACCATGATTAAGTAGAGGTATTAGGTAGAAAAAGACTTTGCTTTAACTAGCATCTTTGTGGTGAATTCTTTGGAACTAGTGGATTGAAATTTGGAGAACCGAAATCTTTTGAGCTCAAGAATGCAACAAGAGCTGGTGGTTCCATTGTTGGATAAAATAAAGACTTTTGTACGGAATAAGAGTGAAAAGTACCAAGATATTGACTTAACTATTTTATTCAAACGTTGTGAAGCTGATCAGTAAGAAATTATAGACACTAATCCAGTTACCAAGTAGTAAAAGAGAACGAAAGCCAACATGACTTAATAACTGTTTTAGCTGTTTTATTTCATTTAGAGAATTAATCATTGCCAACTGCAACCCCTCAAGTTACATATCCTAATTAGAATCATAGTAGTTAAGTCGGAATTTTACAATCCCTTTGGATACGAACTTTATAAATTTTACTATTTGACAACAATTTATTACACTTGCTAAACTGACCATCAATATGCTCACTTACTTGGCCTCATACCACCATGAGAGGAAAAAGTGGATAACAGGTAGGGACTTCCGAGATCACGGATCACAAGGGTGGCTATGATATAGGAAAATTGAGATGCCCCAACGTCTCGGTGAAACCTTAATAACCATCCTAACTCATTTATATTAATAATCTTTTTATGCTAGGAATTACGGAGGAATTTAAACGTAAATACATAAACATCAAGTACACATAAATAGAACCTATCTTTTACTATTTATATATTTATGTCATAAATACAAATGTGTGGATCAATCAGATACCACATGGTACTCGTGAAACCAATTATCCAGAATACATATAAATCAAAAGAATCAAAATATAAGACCGCGAAAAACACACTGACTATACAAATAAGACCATACTCGCCATGCAATAATGGCGTCTACATTTCTGCTGCATAAGAAGTAGAATGACAAACTTCA
>Ga0099826_10002814_pt1 | contig 11457 bp, 4 predicted proteins | sample Mtrugardesep15_FD_76830 | JGI IMG/M metagenome (GOLD analysis project Ga0099826, IMG submission 76830) | Root nodule microbial communities of legume samples collected from California, USA - M. trunc garden sep15 | ecosystem: Host-associated > Plants > Roots > Nodule | place: USA: California...
ATTTTAGTAAACGAATCTTTCATAGTTTTCTAAACTTGTATAAAAAGAATCGTTGAAAAATTTAAGAGTTTAAGGATAATTAAACAAAATTTGTTTTAGCAGGGACTAAAATTATAAGTAAATTTTTTTTGTAGGGATTAAAAAACTATTAAAATTAAATAAGGACTAAACCTAAAAGGTCACAATTTTATAAGGATTAAAAACATATTTAATTCATTGATAAATCCATTTTTAATAGTCGACAAATTTTAGTTCAATATACATAACTTCTAAAATTGTTAGACCGGACGGCTCCTCCGTTTATGTCATAGAATCTATTGTTGTTTAGACTAGAAAAACTTCATTTTAATAGATTCAGATTTTACCATCATATTAGGAGACATCGAGAAAGTGATGACAATTTTTTTTAATCAACTCAACACATGAAAACATATATAGTTAATTTTTTTTTTTTTACTTTTCAAAATAGAACAATCAAAGCTCGAGAAGCACATAGGTCTAGTTTAATTAGTTTGATTATGTCGGCTTATTTGGTTCAGATTTGAGTTTAGAATGAACCGAATTAACTCGAATGAATATAGTTTAAAACTCGATTTAACTTAATTATGTGTTGAACTTCATTTATGCATGAACCAAATAAGCTTTTAAATATTTATAGTTATTTTTGTTGTTTTGTGAGCAGACTCGATTACACCTTACATTTGGGATATAATTAAGTTCTTACCTTTTCAAAAAAAGAAGTCAAAGATTTAAAAATTTGACTTTATATTAATAAAAATAACGAACTATTAAAATGTAGTTGATTGGCCGATTGTTCCTAAACTTGAAATGAGTTGAATTCAAACTAAAACATGATTTGTGTTGAATTCAAATTGAATTTCGAGCTTAATCAATTATTATCAAATGAGTCAGACTGTGATGAATTCAACTTGACTCACTGCTCATTTCCCTGCATGGGGTTGATTCCAAATCTCTTTTAATTTCCATTCAAATATTTAAGTTGATACCCGTGGAGTTATACAAGAAACTTGAGAGGTGTCGTATGAAAATGAAAGGAGTGAAAATAACGTAACTAACAAGTAAACTTTTGTCATAGTAAAACACTTAAAACAATTACTTAACTAACAATCACTTAACAATTCATAAATAATATCTATATGAAATGATTTTTTTTTTAAAGTGTCTACATTAAATGTTAAATGTTATTTAAACTAAAATTTTGTCTAAAAAATTCTTGTACTAATGGGTTCGAGTCTAATGAAAAGAGTTAGACTCGCACAACCTATAGAATCAATGTTCGAACTCTGACATAAAACAATATTCATATTTAGTGTCTGACATGTCTCAAATAAAATTACATATTTAATATTTTTAAGTTTTAGGGTTAATAGTGTTTTTCACCCTTGTAATATATGTTATTTCAGGTTTTCACCCTTGTAAAATTTTTGGTTTGATTTACATCCTCGTATTTTTTTTTTCCAGAATACTCCCCTCCCCATCCAACTCAGCAAATTCGCTTATGTGGCGCTGATTTGACATTTTTTTTAATTGGTCACATGTAAAAAAATATTTTCACATCAGATTTTTTTTTAAAATATTTGAAAATGAATTTTAAAAAATAAAAATCCAAAAAAATCATAGAAATATTCAGTTTTTTTCCAAAATTAAAAAAAATAAAAAAATTCAGAAAAAATATTATGATTTTTTCCAAAATTAACAAAATTTAAAAATAAAAAAAAATATTACATTTTTTTTCAAAAATTAAAAAAATCAGAAAAAAACTATAAGATTTTTTTTAAAATTTAAAAAATCAGAAAATATAAACAGATTTTTTTTTTATAATTAAAAAGATTCTAAAAAATCTGGAATTTAATTTTTAAAATACAAAAAAAGGTCAGATTTCTAAAAACAATTCTGGAAAAAAATATAATTTTTTAAAAAAATTTGTATACAGATTTTTAAAAATTTAAATTTATTCAAGTTTTTTTTTTAAAAAAAATCAGACATCTTTTTTAATTTTTATTTTATTTTAAAAAATAAATTCCAGAATGTTTTAAAATCTTTTAATTTTTAAAAAAACCTGATCATATGTTCTGATTTTTTTTAATTTTTAAAAAAAATTGGAAAAAAACTGACTATTTTTATGTTTTTTTTATTTTGGAAAATAAAAAATATATATGAATTTTAAAAAATATTTATTTTTGATTTTTAAAATTTTTGGAAAGAAATGAAGATTTTTTTTTTTTTTTAAATAAAATCTGATGTGGAAATATTTTTTTACACGTGGTCAATTAAAAAAAATAAAAAATGGAAAAAAATGTCAAATCAATGCCACGTAAGCGAATTTGTTGAGTTGGATGAGAGATGGGGTATTCTGAAAAAAAAATAATTTTACAAGGATGTAAATCAAACCGAAATTTTTACAGAGATGAAAACTGAAAATGACATATATTACATGAGTGAAAAACAATATCAACCCTAATTTTTATGTTTCATTGTTAAGACACGTTAAAGATCTCAATTTAAAATTCAATTTAAACCTACAAATACATTGGACCGGTTTTGATAGCTAATAATATAAAAAATGTTCTTGGTAGAATTTCTTCTTACTAGCTAACTAGTTAAAGAACCCCACCCACCCATCTCACTCACATGGGAGTCTCAATCATCAAAATTAAAGCAGCACAATAATAATTTTGATGTTTATAATTTCCATTTCTGTATTAAGCTGATACCCATGGGCACAGTTGATTGCGATTCCATGGTCCACCAGTCAGCAGTTCTTGCAACATTGGACCACTTCCACAGTTTTCATCAAGTACTTATCAAATGAAGTGGGGTCCATGTGGTGTTATTTCTGCCACCATGCACATAATGCGAGTGTGACGTGTTGGGTCCCATGATGTTTGTATCTATGGATGATGTTAGAATTCAGATTGTTGTTCCCTTCACTGGTTCCTCCTTTTATCAAGAGCAACATTCATTCATAAGTAATTCAATATGTATGTCCATATGCAGCTTGTTCTTGCCTATCCCTCTAAGAGATACATAGTACTAGAAATGTAGAAATATGGCCCAGCTCAGTTCCTTTATTTTATGTACCTAGCAACACAATTAAGGGCAAAGTTTTTTTTTATTCTTTTAACGGTTAATGTTAGTAGTGTAGTTAGTATTATGTTGGGAATGAGAATCAAATTCTTCACATACTTATCACTCAACTCCTTAAAGAGCACAAATTAAAGGTAAGAAACCAAAGGAATTCTTAAAATTTGGATTTGAATTATAGCTTAACTCAACTATACAAAATCGAGTTGTAATGTGAGAGATTTCTCACACCTAAAAATATTTTTTCATGTAATATGTTATTAAATGTGAGACTTATAATCTTCTCACGTCGAAGATCAACTAGATAAAGTGATCTAATAATAAGTATGTCAATGTATAATAGGTAAAATTTGACACCATCTTAAAAGAGTTTCTATTTTTTTATTTCTTTTTTACCCAAACACTACATACACAGTAATTTTGTGACGAACCTTAATTTGGCATGTCATAAATTACCATGGATGATTTTAGTTTCCAAATATTTTCACAAAATAAGATATATGAATAACTATGATACTAGAACTGAATGTTTTGGCAGCAAAGGTAATAACATGTCTAGTCGATATAGCCATAGGAGTACGTTTTTCCCACCTCATGTGAAGGAAACAGAACATGTCTGCAGCCGTTTTAAGAATTCTTCAAACAATTCAGTAAAATGTACTAATTCAGCATTTGGTGAATGCCCTTTCAAAGGTAAGGCGTGGTGAAATTGAGGTTTTTATTGCAATAAAAAGTTAAATTAACCATATATCGAAACCTTCTATCCCGGGGGATTCATAAAGTAAAAAAAGTCAAATAAAATTAATGAAATTCTGAGGTAAAACTTATGAAAAGGTATTTGCATGTCATTTTCAGTTCTCACTATCATAATGAACAGTAACTAGTTTGTAGAGATATCGTGAAGTTATTTACTGGAGTAGGAAACGCGTTTCAATTAAAAGGATAAGTCCACCCCACGTTATTAAAGTAGCCTAAGTTACTAAAAATATCGTTAATTATTAAAGACGTGTTCAACTGAAATTCCCATTTCAACTCAACCTTCATTGTTCAGTCCTTGACAACTTCCAAAGCAAGAAATCGCGGAAACTAGTGGTAGTACATGACTTTGCCGTAATTATATTCGTAGTTCATTATCAACTTAAGTGTAGGATTAGGCTTAATTTTATCTTATGGTTGACGAAAACTAGGCTTAACTAATCTTTCCATGTTATAAATGAATATAGTCATATAATAGTGACCGATTATTGTAGAGATCGTTTGATTGCAAGTTCTTCATCAAGTGATCATCGTTTTAATATTGGTATTATAAAGAGTAAAATGAAAGTTTGAATGTCGTATATTTATATTTAGTATTCGGTGTATGTTTTGAATATGATTACTTTCGGTCAATATAATATGTAGAAAAAAAAAATCAGCTATATGACTATTTTACACCGTATAACTAATCACTATGGTTCTGTTTGTATGAAAGAAGAAAATAAGGAAAAAGTTAAGTTGAAAAAATGTAGAAACAACAAACAATCAAGCTTTTCCTTAAAAAAAAAAAAACAATCAAGCTTTATTGTTGGCTATATGAATAAAATGACATCAGTGTTATATCAAAAACTATATATTTATCTAACTCATTAAATTTTAGATCATTCTTATAGTTTCTCTCAAATAGAAAATGTGTGGGTTTGATTAATGACGAGATAAATTGACACTAAATATATTTTTTAATCTCTTAAAATTGAAAAAATGGAAGCTTTCAACACCATATTTTTGGAAATGGGTCCTCGTGGTCCCTCTCCCTCCCTATCTTTGTTAGTTGAAGTGTATGCTAATGTACTATGTACTATTCAATGAATTATAGATCATGTTTAGATAAGCCGTTAATTTAAAAAATCATAGTGGTTGTTAAAACGCAAAAGCTTTTGTCAAAATTATAGTGATGTAATATTATAATTTGTCAAACTTACTGCGAATCTAAGCATTCACAATAGTGAGTGTTTTACTTATTGACATAAAGTTGGTCTCTAACTTTGTGTTGCTCTAAAATATGTTCCAACTCTAAGTTACATAGTTAAATGCCTCTGTAAATAGCATTTCTTAACTAATTTTTTTTAATGCCCGAAGTTGGAATAAGGTATAAACATACATCTTATAGAGGGTCAACCCCACATCTTGAAGTACCATTTCCACTACAACCACAAACTAGAACTTCTTCATGGGTGGCACAAACTACCTTGAAATTTATGCCAACATCTGGTCCACGTCCTCCAACGCCAAATTATCGGTCAAGTTTGCATCGTTCGACTATATATTAGGGGAGCTTCTACGGTTGACTCTCTAACTTTAGTGTATCGATACTCTTTTTACACAAAATTTATAAATTAACTTTCATTTTTATGAAATAAAAAGCTATTTATTAATGTTTATATTTTAAAAAACATCAATTCATAAGAAAAAACATCATTTCATTGTTATAAGAATCATATTAAAAATTTTACATTTTGTCATAAAAAATAATCAATATTCATTGTTATGAGTATTAAAAATTTGTAAAAATTAAATTTTATTTCGTCGAAACTTTTGATAAATAAATTTAATTATTATAGTTGTTAACGATAGAAAATAATTATTTTTCTTACAAAAACAATTCATTTACTATTAATTTTATAACTTGGTGTACCGATACACCCAAATTTATTAGATGTATTGTAGAATTTGCATATATTAGCCTTGATAGCTACTCCAAATGCAATTTTTATTAAGGAAATGCTTAATAACACGAGATATTATCACGAGAGATCCCGAATGAGGTGTTTATTCTCGCTACTCTTTCACCGTCAGATAGTGATTTTTTGCTTTGATCTTGAACTTTAATTTTTTGTGCTTAAATTAAAATATAACATGCAATGGGTAACACGATGAGGTGACACTATGTTATTTGCCACTTTAATTTATTTGAGCTTTGCACACGATGAGGTGATATGCATGCAGTAACCATGACCAGTGTTCCATTAAAAAAATTGTGATAAGTGTTGTAATTTTACTTTTTGTTTTTTCAACCCACTCATACCTTGTATGGTCACCAATGCACTTCTTTTCCTAGAAACAGTGAGTACAAGCAATGCAAATAGTCGTTTGTGTGATATTCGTCAGATATGCTCTCGTGAGATATAACAATACTCTTTTTATTATGTTTTGATTTTTTTTTTTTAGAACATGTTTTGATTAGTTGTTACTTGTTTTGGATGATATTTTGAATGTAAATTACATGTTATGCTTTTAGGTTATGAATGATTTCTATATTTTGAATGTTTTTTATGGCATGTTATGCCTTTAGTTTACGGATGATCTCTACTTTTTGAACGTTATTTTGGATGTAAATAACATGTGATGTTTTAACCTATGGTCGGCCTCTATATTTTGGATGTTATTATGGTTTAACACACACATATATATACACACTGTTGCAATGTGTTCCTTTATGAACCTCATGTATTAATGTTTTTTCTACTTATTCTCAATTTAAGCCATGTGTTTGACCACTTACCCTCAATTTAGTCATTAACTTTATCCAATCTTTATCACAATGGCTGCTACATATGAATAACAAGAGTCAGAAACTAGAGAACATAAATTCATCTTAAACTCTAAAATACTTTAAATTTTGACCATAAACAAGATTGTTCTACGATCATGACAACTTACAACTCAAATACAACAATAAAATTAGCAAAATAAAATCCGTCAAAGTAACACAAAATCTTGGCATTCTAAGTTCAACTAAAACCCATTCAAAGTTGAGCATACCCTTTAACATTGTTTTTTCTTCATTTCTAATTGCACCAGATGCACTCACAATAGATGCAGGGTTCACTTACTTTAGCTTCCCGATGAAACACTTCATCCACGCAATCAAAATAATTACAACTGTCTACATAATCCTCAAATGATAAGCCACAAATATTACAAAATTAATCCACTGCACCATCAAAATCATTATCATAATGGCATGCATTTATAATGGCTCATTTTTATCGAAATCAACTTATGCAAACGACTTACCACGAGTGTCATTAAAATGTGATCAACCACGTGTTGACGTAGGAGTTTAACCGAGTAATTTAACATAATCATTGACTATTTTGAAATATTGATAGTGTTTGAGAGTATTCATGGAATCGGAGACTAACTTGGTAGTTCATTTTTATTTTCTTTAGATAATATAATCAAACTTTACTCAAAAAAATCGTGTTGTAAGATGGATGAAGGAAAAAGGGTAGCTAGGTAGTACGAACCACCTAAGACTATGAGGGTTCACCTTCTTAAGGTTAGTTCACATGATTGCCCAAACACAAAAACATCAGGTGGATTATAATGTCCTCCCCCCACTTAATCAATCGACACGTGTCACTTTTTGACTATGATTATACACCCTTTTCTCACCATAAGTCAAGTCAAGTAGTCAACTGTGATTAGCAGTCCCCTCCACCCATTTTAAGGTTCCTTCTATTTTTCTTCAAATTTTATTTTCCATTAACATCAATCCCCTTCCTTCATTTTCCACCGTCCGATCCAATCTAACTTTTTTCCATCAACCCCACCCCATCTCCCTAAGGTTAATAGGTACACTTTACGTGTAACACAAAAATGCTTTTACTCCCACATCACTTACAACAATTACCATACATCATCATAACATGATATATTAATTTGAATTAGTTTTGTTTAGCAATGTCTCTATCATTGATTTGTATATGCTTAGCTCAACAAAGCACAGGCCACCACAGTGTGCATTGTGATGATAAATATAATTAGCTAACCAAGCTGAGAGAAAATGACAGGAGGAGAGAGAGAAGTCAAAAAACGTTACATTATTTGATTTTGGAGTTACCATTAGCACTCTCATTAGGGCTTGATTGATAAGGATGGTTTTGCTCACATTCTTAATACACGTACCTCTCACCATCACAACTTGATGACCTATAACACTTCACACACTATATATTATTATTATTATTATTATTATTATTAATTATTAAATGCAAAAATGCTTAGGTTTTATATTTTGTAATTTTTGTATATATTTGAGTGTAAGAAGATTTGTAAGGTTTAGAAGAAAAAGAAAGAGTTAGAGAGATGGGAAGAGGAAGAGTGGAGTTGAAGAGAATTGAGAACAAAATCAACAGACAAGTTACCTTTGCAAAACGAAGAAATGGTCTTTTGAAAAAAGCTTATGAACTTTCTGTTCTTTGTGATGCAGAGGTTGCTCTCATCGTCTTCTCCAATAGAGGAAAACTCTATGAGTTTTGCAGCACTTCAAGGTACATATTCATTCAAATGAGAATGATTAATAATTAATAAAAACAACATCTCTACTAAATGCTTTTGATTCTTGTAACAAAGTTTGTTGTTTATTATATATATGAAAAAACTGAATTTCTTTTTCCACTGTTTGAGTTTTTTCCTTTTGTGTGAATGTCTTAGCGTTTATAGAAGTTTGAGTATTTCTGTGAATGCATTGATGTTAGATCTGCATCTGGAAAAACAATAAACCCAAACAAACAAAACATTTATAATATAAAAAAACAAGAAACAACACTGTTGTATTGTAGTATTGAGTATGATATATTCTATCTTGAAGTGTTTGTTTTTTTTTCTCTTGTTCTCGAATTTTGTTTTTCCCCAAACCCTTTGGCTTTCACTTTCTTTACCTCTTTTAGCTATCAACACACACATCAATCCAAAAATTTCTGGTTTTGCTTCATTTGTGTTACAAGCAGATCTGGTTCAAAAATTTTTCCTTAAAGCAATTCAGGCTTCATTTTGGTGCAATTTGGCGTTGGGAACACAAACATATCATTAAATTATGTGAAGTTTTAGGAGCAAGTACTGTGTCTGCTTTTGGCTTTAGAAACACTCAGATAACCTAATTCATGTCTCATTTTTCTTTCATCCAATTACAACCTAACACACACTACCTAGGGTTTTTTTTTCTTTATTCTCTTGATTAAAGTTTTTCTCTTTTTCAATCTTCCATAGATTACTTTTTTTTCCACTATATTATTATATCAAGCTTTATAATATTGTTATTCGTGACTTCTTTCAGCTCAATTAGCCTGGATTTTTCTTCTTAAATTCTCCACCATAACAAGAGAATATAGAATTGTGTTTTAACTTTTACATTAACTCAACCATTTATTTTTCTTGTTAACATAACTTTATTGAGATTGAGAAGTAGATGTTTGATGTTTTCCTTTTCATCATGATTCTTCTAAAGCTGTTTACTTATGTCGAGTGTAGAGTGTAGAGTGTTTTATCTCTCTCTCTCTCTCTCTCTCTTGGAAAACATCTAAGATCTTCAAGATCTAATTGTGTACCAAAACCAAACAATGGTGTGTTCCATGGATCTACTTGTGGATTTGAAAAGTGGCACATAAATGAGCTATCTCACTAGTGGATATTGATGTACAATCTTCTGGATAAATTTAGAAATTTGCATCAATTTCCATCAGCTTCATTTGTGGTTCATTTAATTTTCTGAATGTTTGTTTATATATAATATTTTAATGTGAATGTGCAGCATGCTCAAAACGCTTGAGAGGTATCAGAAATGCAACTACGGAGCACCTGAGGCTAATGCTCACTCAAAGGAAGCTTTGGTATTGGTGATACATCTAACTTTGCCTAATTTGATCACAGCATTTTGTTAATGTTTTTGTTTAGGTTTAGCTTGTTTAATTATAAAACAGTTTTGCCATTGACAAATTTTAATTGACAATGTTAATTGGTTAGTTAAGAGAATCAAGCTCATGTCTTCTTCATCATTCCGAACCTTTTTGTATCCCTCCTTGACGTGGATTCTAAAAGGATTTACTAGTGTAAATGTCTTGAATAAAATAGAAAATGAAGGACCCGTCTAAGAAAAAACCCAGGAAAATTCTACAAATAGTTAGGAAGGGAAAAGAAACATATAGAGAAAATGAGATGAGAAATGAAAAGAACGATCTCCATATTTATGAACCGAACCAAACCGGACCTAAAATAATAATTTGAACCAAAATGTATTTTCTTATCCATTTGCTAACCAATTTTTTTTTGTTCTTTTTCATAAATTGGAATTGTGTAACACGTGTTAAGAATTTCTATCTTCTCAAAAATGTATGAAGACATTTTATTAATTATATTTAAACTATGACCAAATGTATTAATTTCTTGTGGTTTTACTAATTGTATTTCAGGAATATCAACAAAAACATCAACCTAAAATATGAAGTTTGTGTTTTGTTAATGGTTCGGTTCAATTTAAAACATTTCGATTATGGTTCAATAACCATTATTAAGATTATTGGTTCAATTCATGAACCACTTAAATAGTTCGGTTAATTTCAATTCGGTTTGATTTTTGGTTTTTTTTGCCCACCCCTAATATTAAAACATTGGTCCTCATTATGCTCTCTCTTCAAGACAATTTGTCCTCAAATTTAATGCCAACATAGCCTACAAGGAGAAAACATAAATCCATGGCATGAAAAACAAAATTAATCGTTCCACCAGGATCAAATAGAAAGTGATAAATCTGAAAATATAACAAGTAGTTGAATTAGTTGTCTCTTTTCTACCAACAACACATGCATAATCAAGATAAAAAAAAAAAACATATAGTCACCTTAGTTCTCCTAACTTAACATTTTGTCTTATTTTATCCTAGATATAACCTTTTCTATGAATAAGGTATTGACAAATGGCAAAGGAGAATATTATCAATTGATATTTCCTTTAGTGCCAATATTTTATTGATAAGAGTGGAACCGATTTATATCTTTTGAGTAAAGTTTAAAGTTTGAGCATTGTGAATGATAAAAATGTAGTCGATAGAGATATTCTACTGTATGTGGTTTGTAGTACTTTTATAGGAGATTGGTAAATACTCTGCAATTATAATGTGGCTACAAAAAATAGACTTTCTCCTTTAAAGACCACCACTTTAATAATTATGAATAGATTCACTAAGATTTTGGATATTTACGATGAATATGCATTGATGATATGTTTTTGATACAATAGACAAAAATGTATAACTTCAAATATCTACCTTTAATTATTCAAGAAATGCAACGTTTGTTCTACCAAAAATGCAGGAATTAAGCAGCCAACAGGAATACTTGAAGCTGAAGGCACGTTATGAATCTCTACAACGCACTCAGAGGTAGTGATACTTGATCATAGACACTTGTAATCAAGTACATGATTGTAGAAAATAATGAGCCAATGAAGTATTTGACTTGTACCTTAGGAACCTTATGGGAGAAGATCTTGGCCCTCTAAGCAGCAAAGATCTTGAAACACTTGAAAGGCAGCTAG
>Ga0099826_10002815_pt1 | contig 11456 bp, 3 predicted proteins | sample Mtrugardesep15_FD_76830 | JGI IMG/M metagenome (GOLD analysis project Ga0099826, IMG submission 76830) | Root nodule microbial communities of legume samples collected from California, USA - M. trunc garden sep15 | ecosystem: Host-associated > Plants > Roots > Nodule | place: USA: California...
AATCTCGCTTAAGCGAGCTGATGTCGCTTCAAGCGAGATTTGCTTGACTCAGATGAATTTTAGGTCCTTGCTTGTCTACTTCCTGCACAAATTGAGGAGAGTAAGGCATGTAAAGCATAAAAGACAAAATTCCAACAAATCATAGCTTTTCCTTAGCCAACTTGCAAAACAAGTTACTAAAATGCCTAAATTATCACATGAAATATACTACTTTTGAGCACTTATCATTTATATGTGAGGAAGTTTTCACCTTATAAAACAATTTTTTAAGATTGATTAGATCCAATTCAAATTATATGATGTTATCATAGTCAATTTAAGATTAATTGGATTTTGACCTTATATTTCTGTTATCTGGTTGCTTTAGTCTTGCTCCAGATAGAGTCACGCGTTGAAAGATATGACTTGAACATATATATCAGTGATGAAAATCTTCACCTTACAAATCAGTTTTATAAGATTTGGTTATAATTAAAATCAATTTTAAGGCTTTGTTTAAATTGATGAAATATAATGGAATGGATGGGAGTGACATGCTCTATTGTTTGCAAATGAAAATAATGAATAGAATGGCATGAAATACAATAGTATCTATTCCATCACATATATTATCTCCTATTTTTCTTTCCCCGAATTTGGGATGTATACAATAGAATGGAGAATTTTAATTAAAGAATTATTCTTTTATCTATATGTTTTAAGGTTAAATATATTTTTGGTCTATAAATATATCAACTCTTTGTTTTAGTCTCTCTAAAAATATATTAAACTTTTATCCCCTCTTCACTTTTGGTCCCTCTTTTTAAGTAAAATAATTTGTAGAATTCATATTTTTAAAAAACAAAATTGCAAAAAAGTTTATAATATTATAAGAATCTTTTTCAAAAATAAAATAGAATTTTTTAACCAAACCAAACATGAATTTTATATTTTTGACGGTTAAAAATTTATATTTAATTCATGTTTTGTTCAAAAATTCTATTTTTTTTTTTGAGATATTTTTACAATATTATACACATTTCTTCACAATTTTATTAAAAAATACAAAGGTTACACATGACTGGAATTAAAAAGGGACCGAAAATTGTGATTGCAAATTTTATAAGAACTAAAAAGTCGAAGAAAAAAATTTAAAGGACTAAAACAAAAAATTAATATATTTATAATGATAAAAACATATTAACCATATTTTTTATTTCATCGGGTTAAACGATTCTTTGTCCCTTTCCTTCTTGTTTATTTTTATTTTTCATTGCTTGCAACTCTTCTAGGTTCTTTCTGTGTTCATATATGTGTTTTGTTTCTATTTCTTACTCTCTTTTTTTTTTGGTACAATTCTATTTCTTACTTTTATTCTCACTGATTCATAATCTCCGTGTTTAACACGTGTTTTTGTTTCTTATGTGTCTTTGTTAATAGACATGTTGATAAATTGAGAAGTACCGACCAATGATCTCGTTGGAAAACCGTGCATCACACCGACGGCCAAAATGTGAATTCTGATCTAGTTAACTTTCATTTCAACTGAAAAAGTAGAAAGAACTTCATACATCCGAAATTAGATAAATTCAAAAGCCAGAAAGTGTGAAAATCAAAGTGAAGGCAATTGTAAGATATAACATTTTTAATCAAAATTTAATATATTTTTTATGGAAAAAAAAATAAAGAGAATACAGGATTTTGTGGTGATTTTTTCATTTCTAGTTACACTCTTAAATAATATGACTCATAGGAATGATATATTGTTGGTGCATTTAAAATGATAAGAATGTATCTATGTTTTCTATATTTTTAGTGTCATTGAAAGTACAAAATATTTAAACCCATAATTTTAATCAAAATCTATATGTGAATATATGTATAAAGAAAATTTCTTAAAAAAATTGTATAAAGAGAATATATGGTTTTGGTGTGGCCTTTGCACTTTCACTTATACCCTTAAATAAATTTGTCTGTAAACATGAGCGGTTTCACCGTCGGCGACCCCCGACATTTGTCTGGGCTCAATCGGTGTCTTCTTTATATATGGCACAACCCAATAGTCCATTAACCCACTTAAAAAAAGAAAAATTTGGGCAAAATCTGAAAATTCTCACACGCAAATAGGTCTCAGAAAAAGACATTTACCTCATAATTTTATTTAGCACACTACTGGCAGATTCATCTCTCTTATTTTAAAGGGTTAATTGTTCAAATTGACCCTATAATATACATTATGTTTGAAAAATAACTTTGTAAAATACAAAACAGTATATTCTAACATTGTAACTTGAATTTCTTCTTTTCTTCATAAAAACTTGAATTTCTTCTTATTTTTGACCACCCTATAATATATGTGTAGTCTAAAAATGTCACCTACATGTTGACTCTTTTCACTATTTTTTCCATACATGTTTAGCACGTTAAAATATAACTTTACACAAAAAATTATTTTTTTGCGACCAAGGATAAATTAATTATGAATTTTTATTCCCCGTTAAATATGACATGTGAGTATACGCTTACTCGGAACAAAATTTCAATTTTGCACGTTTTGGTTGAAAAATCGAAATAAAATTAAACGACTTTGTAATGCTATGAAACCTTATAGATCCTTTCTATGTTTTTTTTTTTATAGATGACTTTGCAAATAATGAGCTCAAAATTCAATTTATGTGTCGAGATTTCCATTGTTTTGTTTTCTTTGAGTTTTTGACACTTTAAAAATTCATAATTAATTTCTCGTTTGTCGAAAACTTGAACTTTTTGTGTAAAGCCATATTTTAACGTTTTTAACACGTCTTTAAGAAATCGTGAAAAAATTCAATCTTTTGGTTGCTTTTTTAGACTTCGCGTATATTACAGGATTATAAATAATAAGAATCTCGAATTACAAGGTCGGACTATGTGTTGTTTAATTACAGGGTCAATTATCAGATTTCACGTGTATTACAAGGTCAATTTCAATTAATAACCCTATTTTAAATTGTACTTTTGTTGACAAAATGAGGAACCTCTTTCATTTCGATTTATGATCGTTTATATATTATGTCACATATGAATTTGCGATAAATTTTTTTGCCCGAGCTCCATAAAATTTCTGGTTCCGCCACTGTCTATAAAAATGTCATAATATTGATGTCATTTAAAAAGATTTGAATTTATATTATATTTGTTATATAGTTTGTGCCATTGAAAAAATAAGTATAGGTTGTTATAACGTGAAAGTGCAAAATAGTTATACCTGTAATTTTAATAAAAAACTTTTTTTTTCTTTACAAACCAAAAACAAAAAAAAACAACAATTTTTTTTATAAGAACTGCTTTCTAAAAAAAATTATAAAAACTATTGTTTGCAATGTAAACGCATTAATGCCATAAAAAAGAGAGCAATGAAACAAAAACGAAGTGTCCGTCTAAACGCTAGTAGTTATACACAAATAATAATATAATAAAAATATCGCTTTCTCCATTCTCAAACAACTTTTATTCTTTTTGATCAATCAAAGAGTGGTGATTTATAGTCAATTTTGACATGAAATCACCTCTCTGAATTGTTTTCCTTTCTCTTTAGTTTTTTTTTTTTTTTTAAGATTCTTTCCACTTTTTTAAATAAGTGTTTTTCTTTTTTTTTCATTTTTTTTTTTTTTTTTTTTTTTATTATGACCCATTTGAGTTTTTTATGTTTTCTTTAATTTGATTTCCTGAACAATTTGGTTTTTTGATTATTGGTTTTTGTTTATTTTTTTTTTGTTCCATTCTTTTTAGTTATTTATTTATTATTATTATTATTAAAAAATGTTTGTAATTTTTTTTGTTCATGTGTGTGGATAATGATCTTGTTTATGAGGTGGATGAAATCTAAAAATAGGAAAATCTTTGGTTAATTTAGCTGTAATCTGTAACATGAACCTAAATCTAAGGAGATTTGTATGGCTAAGGATACGGTGCTCTTTCTTTTAGATATTTTAAGATTATGATTTGTGGTTTAGTAAAATTTTGCTTCTAGATTTTGTACTAATGGTTTATATAAGTCATTATTTCAAGTTTGATTTTTCTTTTTGATGTAATTTTTGTTAATTAAGAGTGGTTTTGTTTAAATTTATCCAAGGCTTAGTGAGGTTTTGGTTAAATTAGAGGAAGGCCTTTCATTTGTGGATAATTTAATTTTTTCCTGATTTTAATTATGGAGAAACCCAAGTTGAGGTTTCTCCTTTCCTGCACTGTTCTATTGTGTGTATGGAGTTGTATTCTTTATTCTTAATTGCATATTTTCTCTCTATGAACTTTAGTTTTATTTGTTCATGAAAGCTGAGAAATTCGTAGGGTATGTGCTATTTGCAACTTGGTGGAATAACTGTCGTGTCTTTAATGTATGATGAAATGTGCTAGCATTGTTTTGGCTGAGAATTGAGAAGAGATTGAAATTTGTTGGGTTTAGTTGCCATTTTATTATGTTAGAATTAAAAAGGTGCCTTCAAAGTTTGCGAATCCAAGGTATTGTGTTGACCAGGGACCTGAAATTTTTCAATAAAATTGTCTTAAGAAAGTTAATTGTTATCTGTGTTGGATTTTTTGGAATCTATACCATTTGAACTATGGTGTGAAATTGTTATTTGCTTGTTTGGTAAATGTCATCTTTTAGAACTACAAATAGAAAAGTCGATTATAAAATATGAAAGTAAAGAAGCTTACGGTTTTTTACATGGTTCTTTCTGTAATGTTTAGATGTTTTTTCTTCTTGTTCTGAATTTAGCATGCAAGTTTTATAAATGAGCATTATCTGCTTATAACTTACCGATCTGTAGATGACTTTAGTTCATTGAGAATCTGTGCAAGTTGATTGTGAAAACAGTATCTCGATCATCAGTGTTTGATAAAGGCTTCGTCGTGTCTTTATTGTTTGATAAAACGTGTTTGGGTCTTTTTGGCTGAGAATCGAGAAGAGATTGAAATTTGTTGGGTTTAGTTGCCATTTATTATGTTAAAATTAAAACAGTGCCTTTGAAGATTGCGAATTCAAGGTATTTTTTATTAAAATTGGCTTAAGAATGTTAATTTTTATCTGTGTAGGTTGTTTGTATTGTTTGAAATCTATACCATTTGGACTATGTTGTTAAATTGTTCTATGCTTGTTTGGTAAATGTCATCATTTAGAACTATGAAAAAAAAGACGATTAACAAATAAGAAAGTAAAGAAGCTTACAATTTTTCTATGCTTGTTCTGATTTTAGCTTGCAATTTTTACAAGTGAGCATGATCTGCTTATAACTTATTGATTTATAGACGAATTTAGATCACTGAGAATCCATGCAAGTTAATTGTGAAAACAGAAAATATTTGAATGTCAATTCTCTATATTAGTATCTTGCTCATCCTTGTCTTGAAAAGTGCTATTTCTTTTTCTTATTTTTTTTCTTTTTTGGCCAATGGTACTGACAGGCAAGGAAGATGCGTTGTGCCCCTCAGACAAAAGGTAAAGATAGTCCAAAAGTTTCAGAAGCAGGAAAGAATTCCAAATCAACGACAAATCAGCAACACAAGAAAGTTACAACTTTGGACATCGCAAAAGTAAATTACTGTCCGATTTTTTCCCTTAATTATTTGATCGATTTTGGCTAAGAATTAAGTCCTTATCTCTTTTTTTTTTCTTTTTTCGTATAATTATTTTATTCAGCCCTCTCAAGGATCTTCTGTTTCAACGATCAACTCTGATAGTAGGTAAAATATTTTGACTTTATCATTTCTTTCATGTTCTTTCTGTTATAGTTATATGGTTATGTAATAGCCTGTGTTATTGAAATTGTTGTTTCTAACGACAGAACATGCACACTTAGACTTCTAATTACATTTATCTAGAATTCTGCTACTCATTATAGAATAACTTTTAGGCTTGCCAAAAGCTCATAGTGTATTTTACATTGCGCACTTCGTCTATTACCTTGTTTGGATAACAGCTTAATTAAGCACTTACTACACAAGTTCTTATCATAGAAGTGCTTATGTATAATCTATTTCTATAGCAAAAGATAAAATAAAGTCAAATTGTTTTCTTATAAGTTATAAACTTTTTTTTATAAGCTATTGTGGAGAGCTTATGGAAATGAGCTGAAAACAGCTTATAAACTAACATGTCATAAGCTGTTTTCTCACAAAGCTCTCTCAAACAATCTCACAATTGTTTTTGCCAGTAGATAAGCTCCAACAAACCAATCCAAACAGGCTATGTTTCTACTTAAAAACTCCCATGCCTATTCTTCTTGCTATCTTCGTTGTCATTTTTCTAACATTAACAAATTTATTTATTTTAATTGATGATATTGTGTCGTAAAGACTTGTTTCACATGTTTTATCCATGCAGTAACTTCCAAGTAGTGCTTTAGTCTTTCTTTGCAATACATTTAAGCTTCTTAATGGTTACACTGACCCGATTTTTCGAAAGTACTTTCTTTGTTTATTTTTTCTTGTGTTCAGAAGAAATTTGAAACTTTGTAGTGACTATGCTTAAGTTCTGTTAATTATTTATCAGGCTTGCCATCCTTACATTCCTTAATTTTGAGCCTGATGGAACCTGGAGAATTATTGCCGTTCCAGTGCAGTGTCTCAATCACGTTAACCTAGCTTCTGGCAGCATAAGTATGGATGGTCTGCAACTTCTTTTCCCTCCAACAACTGTTAACAGACCGAAGATTGATCAATGTAAGGGGCCTAGAGGACAGGTCCCTCCGAGTGCTTATTCAGCTAAATCATATGAAAGAAGTTTTACTGGTTCAAATGTTCGTCGTAGATGTCAAAACAAAGTAGCTAACAAAGCTTGTAAACTGAATGAACTTCCTGTGAATTCTTGTGCAGGAAGTTCAGTAGTTAGTAGTAGCCCTAGCTTGTCCCCTCAAAGTTCTGTCGCCGGTATTTCATCTGATAATTGCATGAGTAACACCAAGGAAGATAAGTCTCTGCAGAAAAACTCAAGAAGAAGGGCAAGAAAGAAAGCTAAACAGATGAAGAAGCAGTCAAGTGAAAGCGGATCTAGTGAAAGAGAACTTCGTACCGAGGAATATGGCTGTGTAAGTTTGGCTTCTGAAACCTGCAGCAGCAATGATGTGGATACGACTGCACCGGATTTTTCATCTTCCGACGATAGGTTAATGAAAATTGATTGTGAAAGGAATGAGATGAATGACAAAAGCAATGTTGTGGATGCACTGAAGTGCTACGACTCTTGTATCGATGAGGCAGTGATGTCAAAAGATGAATCAATGAATCAGCTTCATGATAGAGAAACAAAGGATGTTCAACACGTTGAGTTATGCAGTTTTAATGATATACAAGACTCTTTGGTGTTGGATTCAGTTTCCATTGGTTCAAAAAGTGATGAAAGTGTCAATGATGGTCATATAGGAAAATCGTTCAACAAGGCAAGTTCTGGAGTCACTTCAAATCCAGGAGATGAGTACTTTCTTGGTCAAGGCTTAACAACAGGTTCTCGCAATAACTATGAACATAACGAGGAAACGCGGAACAGTGGTCAAAATTGCATTGTCAATGATAAGAGAGTTCAGCAAAAGATAAATATGTCGAAGAGTTCTAGTTTCAACAAATTTTCGGGTGTTGTTCGAACAGGGAAGGAAAACAGTCATTCTGTCTGGCAAAAGGTTCAGAAGAACAATTCGAGCGAATGTGGCGGTGGTGATTTGAAGAAAGTAAACACGACTTCGTCACAATTTGTTTCCGCTACTGAAAAGGATGATCCTTCAGCTATCAAAAATTGTAATAATTCTGTTGGCGCGAATGTTGTTTCAGGACCAGAGGATAAAAAGAACGTGAAAAATAAAGTCAGTCGAAAATCAAAAGGTAAAATGGATTCAGTTCCAAAAAAAGGACCCTGCAACTATTCTAGGAAGGGTTCCAATTTTAACAGGACTGTTTTAAATGATAACTTGAAGGTTAGCATTCAACAGAATGATTCTTCAACTATCTCATCTCAGGAAAATAATCAACAAGGATTGGTAATGGAGATTCAGATCAATGGAGTTGAACAGGAAACATCTGAGATTGTTCACAGCGAACAATTTCATGCGGATGAGTCCGATATCCTGAAAAGTTCACAAGAAACAGAGAATGGAAGTATAGACATTCAATCTCAAGTTTCTTGTTCTGATGAGCAATCTCAAGTTTCTTGTAATCTCTTAGATAATCAAGTTGGTCAAACAGTGAAAGAAGTTTCTTCTGCAGATTATAATGGACAAAACCACGGTTCTGGCTCTACAGCCCTATGGAAATGGATACCAGTTGGGAAAAAAGATGCTGGAATGGCAAAATCTGAGTCTACTAGTTCATCATCACGATATTCTGATGAACCAACTAGTAAAATTATTGACTTGGAAATCGAACTGGAACCAAAATCAGATTCTCTTTCTCAAAATCAGGATTCTTCACCAGATACAAGAACCACATCCATTGGTCAAATCGAGGGTGAAAATGATAAACTAGGTGAGGAGATTGCAGGTTCATTGACTGAGCGTATGGACAAACATCAAGTAGATAATCACATAATTTATGAATGTGAGAATCAATGTACGTTAGAAAATGATTCCTACAGAATAGCTCAAGCGGTGAATGGTGCTTGCCGAGTTCAATTAGCTTGTGAAGTAGTACACAAGGTGACTGGTGGCCCTGTTGCAGAGTTTGAAAGACTACTTCATTTTTGTAGTCCTGTTATTTGTCGATCACCCGATTCACTGGGTTGTTTCACCTGTGCAAAAGACCATTCGATTGGTGCCCCACTGTGCAGACATGAGATACCTGAAGTATCTTTGGGATGCTTATGGGAGTGGTATGAAAAACATGGGAGCTATGGATTAGAGATAAGGGCTTGGGATTATGAAGATCCGAAGACATTAGGCGGTGTTGGTCATTTTCCGTTTCGTGCCTATTTTGTCCCTTCTTTATCAGCAGTTCAGCTGTTTAAGAACCGTGAAAGTCGATGTCCGAACAACAGTGACAGCTTTCTGAGTTGTAAGGTTTCAGAGGCATGTCAAATGATCGACAATACAGAAGACTCGTTTATAGCTCGATATAGTAATGCCTTTAATCCATCTCCTAACTCAATCTGTTCTGGTGATTCAGAACTTCTTTTCGAATATTTTGAATGCGAACAACCTCAACAAAGACAACCTCTATATGAAAGGTAAGATTGTTCATCACTTTTATATCAAATGTAGTGTTTTCAATATGCAAATCTTCAAAATTTTAATGCTTTCCATTTCATCTGTTCATAACTGAGTACACTGATTTTAATTGATAGAAAACTTATTGTAGTTTCAATTTTGGTCATTCAATCTTTTGTATGATATGTTATATATGATATTCATACCTTGATCCCTTTTCTTAGAAATTGTGTTACTTATTGTTGGTCTTAACCCTCCTGTTCTCAGGAGAAGGGGGCCCCGGTAATCTGGCTTTTGGCCATGATTCAAATGCCGGTTATCCTGAATGATTCAAAAAAATTGTATTACTTTCATAAGCTAGTTAATGAAACTGCAAAAAAATAAGTGTGTGGATCAGAATAACCTGTGTTAAAATCAGTCAGCAGGTACTTATGATTTGAATTTCATCTTCTCACAGGATACAAGAGCTGGTTAGAGGCGATGTACAAATCCAGTCGAAAACTTATGGGGACGCAACTAAACTGGAATCTATAAACCTGCGGGATCTTCATCCTAGATCTTGGTAAATGATCATGTGAATTATATTTCACTTTTGAAAGAAAAAAAAAAGTACATTTTATGTCTTAAACTCTTAATATCAGATGATCAGAAGCAATTATTATCATCGTCTTAATTTCAAGTTAAAGTTGAAATGATAACAATTTCAAGACCACCTGATTTGCAGGTACTCGGTTGCATGGTATCCTATTTACCGTATACCTGATGGCAACTTTCGTGCATCTTTTCTGACTTACCATTCACTTGGGCATTTGGTTCGTAGAAGTTCAAATTCTGATTCGCCAACTCTGGATTCTTGTGTAGTTTCTCCAGCTGTAGGCCTTCAAAGTTACAATGCACAGGTATGAGTTTTGTTGCTACAATTTCTTTCTCACATCCTTGCTTTATGAGAATATGAACCTTTAAGTTTGTCATTTCATTTGATAGAGAGAGCCTTTCTAGATCGATGTTTATTTAGAGGCTACTGTGTGCTTGAGGGATATAGAATATTCTGCTATGAGTTCAAAGTAGATGGACCCTCGGTTTAAACATGCATCCAATAAGAATCAACTATTCTGGGATATAGGATATTCTTGTAACTGAATCTTAAAATTAATGAAATGAAGTGGCAAATTAATTAGTTTCCATTGGATATATCACTGTAAAATTGATTTAGGGTTTGTTTGAATTGACTTATTTGACTTTATCTATTGACATAAGCACTTGTGAGGCTATTTGAGAAAGCCTGTTTATGGAAACAGTTTATGATATGTCCATAAGCTGTTTTCAACTTATATTTCCATACATTCTCCAAGATAGCTCATGAAAACAACCTAAAGCTTATCATATAAAACAATGTGACTTTACTTTATCTTTTGTTATAGAAATAGTTTATACACAAGCACTTATATGATAAGGTTTATGTTATGAACAGGGTGAATGCTGGTTTCGGCTGAATCAATCTGCACGGAGAACAGAAATGCTAGGCATAGACTCCTCAGTTTTTCTTAAAGAGCGTTTGAGGACACTTGAAGAAACAGCATCTCTTATGGCAAGATCTGTTGTCAACAAGGGGAACCAAATCTGCACAAACAGACATCCAGATTATGAGTTTTTCCTGTCGAGGCGACGGTATTGAGATTTTACTAAAGGTTTCACAATTAAAAATTATGAGTAGGCCAAACTAGATACAAATCATTTTTGGCTACATTCAGGTAGAATGTCACATTTCAATTAGGATCAAAGTGTTATTGGTCTTATATTGCATGTGTCTTTTAGGTGTTATTGAACTTAATATCTTTTGTACATACTTTGTGCAGCACCTTTTTTCTTTTCTTACTCTTACAATTTTAGCTCAGTTTTGTTCCTTGGTAGAAAGGAACAAGGAATATGTAGTGCTAATTTTGAGATATTAGTAGAATTATGAATATTATGATTCTTAGTTTTCATAGCTTGAAGTTAGTGAATGCTGCAAATGCCATGTTAGTGAATACTTAATTATCTAATTCGATGTGCTTATAAACATAGGCAATCAATTCTTTATGATATCTTTATGACCCTATTATTTTATAGACAAACATTAGTATGTTAGTTTCTAGAGTTTGAATCGTGGAGCACCGTTTTAAAACTCATTAATTGTCTCTTGGCTCACCAATCGAGCTACCATAGGTGTCCTAATTAATCGAGTATAATAGAAATTACCAAGCGAACAATATGGCTAACATTTGAAGATGAGGCCTTTTTTTTTTCCTTAGGGATCTTGATCCTTTATGG
>Ga0099826_10002816_pt1 | contig 11454 bp, 6 predicted proteins | sample Mtrugardesep15_FD_76830 | JGI IMG/M metagenome (GOLD analysis project Ga0099826, IMG submission 76830) | Root nodule microbial communities of legume samples collected from California, USA - M. trunc garden sep15 | ecosystem: Host-associated > Plants > Roots > Nodule | place: USA: California...
GTTCAGCCATTAGAGGTTCGATGATGCGTTGAGAGAATTCTTTATAGCTGAATGTAAACTGCAAACAAAGGAGGGTGCCATTGCACATGTATATATAGAGTGGAATGGAGAGTTTTAAATCATAGATATGTGTGTACATAATGATAGAATATAATATTTTGTCATAATTGGCTATAATTAGTTTCCTCTAATTATGTTGTATAATCATTAGATAGTTGACTAAACGTTACACAATAGTTGTATATATTCTATTCAAACTACCTAATCAACATCATTTATGTGATAGAATAGAATATTTTGTCATAATTGGCTATAATTAGTTTCCTGTAATTATGCTGCATAATGAATAGATAGTTGAATAAACGTTACACAGTAGTTGTATATATTCTATTCAAACTACCCAATCAACCTCCTTTATGTGATAGAATAAAATATTTTGTCATAATTGGCTATAACTAGTTTTCTGTAATTATGTTGTATAATGATTAAATAGTTGATTAATCGTTATCAAATGTCATGATAAATGCTTGAGGGTTCAGTGGTTAGTTGGGAGATATAATCGCATTAAATGCTGGTAAAGGAGGGAAAACTTGGAGTGTTTAGGGCTAACTGCAGCTTGACAAGTTTAGCTTTAATAATAAAAGATTGTTTGATTTGAATTTGAAGGGAAGGACGTGTATATTTTAACATAAGATGAAAAAATAGTGTAATTTAAGTATCTCTAAGGTAACAAAATTATACATAAAGTAAACATTTTAAAGTTAGTAATACATTTTCATAACATACGAAAGATCATAATTTGGAACAAAGACAACAAAATAACACAATGAACCTTTCAAAAAACAAAAACCTACTAAAATTAATACATTATTAATCATGGAAAATTTTTGTTCTCGGAGTGGCAAACAATTGCTGAACAAATTCATTCAAATGTCATCATTGAGCCAATAAGTTTTCCAATTAGGTGGCTAGGTCCTCCACCTGAATTTTTTACGTGCAATATATTCATCGTTTTTACTTTTCAGTTCACATCTTTAAGATATACTTAAAAATGTTTGTGTATAAATCAATTTAGTGAATCGATCTATTCTTTCAAAACATATCTTGTAAATTCTCTAACTTGAGTGAATCGATTCAAGTCAAAATAAGGTAGGAATTGATTTTTGTTTAAGTGTTCATGATAAATTTTGTATGTTGGCAAGTGCAAAAACATTACGAATACAACCAAGGATGAAAGTAGTTAACAAGTAGACATCTGGTTTTACCGAAAACAACGAATGAAACTTTAGAGTTGGGGTTTCAACAATTCATATTTTCTACATAGTCCAAGGCAATGGTGGATTGCTTCAATTCTACATTGCATGATATGAATGAGTTATGTATTATCTCTTGTTAGAATGTTCAATCTTTTTTCTGTATTATCAATTTTCATCTTCAAACTCCGAACCTTGTATATATTATACATTGTTTTATTGACTGAGATGAGCTCACGAGGACTATAAAACAATAGTAATAAATAGTGAGAAAGTAAATCGTATAGGAAAAAAATGTGTAAATCATCAAGTTGGTCCATGTCTTTGTAAGTAATTATCAAATTAGTCTCTGACTCTATTAATATTTCAAAATAGTCGTTGTCTTTGTCAAAAGTTTCTCAATTAAGTTACTCGTCATGTGTAAAAACATAGAAACATGAGTATAGTTGAGAAACTTTTGACAAAGATTGTGACTATTTTGAAATATTGTCCTATGTTTCTATGTTTTTTTTTTTCACATGACAAGGGACTTAAAAAATTTTTTTAACAAAAATGAAAATTATTGTAAAATATTAATAGATTCGAGAACTAATTTGATAATAATGACCAATTTGGTCTAAAAAAAATAGTAAAAAAGAGATGTGAATGTGATTGGCATATTGGGAAATACAAAAACCTTACGCATCTTTGTCTTTACAGTGTTTTGCTCTTCCCTGCAAACGAAACGAAACTCAAGTGCAGTACAGTGCTGTGTGCAGTATCTTTCTATCTATCCACCTCCCTTTTCTTCTTCTTCTTCTTCTTCTTCAGAAAGAATCTCAACCATCCAATCCATGGGTACGTTACGTTCTCTTCATCCAATACCATATTTTTCATCCTCTTCTCTGCAATTCGTTTTTTTTTTATAAGTTTGTTAGTTAGTTAGTTAGATCTTTACGTTTCCATTTTTTCTATACTTTGATTTTGATCTCAGCTTTATCAATCGATATCACTCAATTTTGCTTGCTTTGCTTTTGTTTCTCATTGATTTTATTTCTTTCTCATTACTGATACTTGTGATTTTCACTTTGCATGTTCCTATTCTCTTCCCACTAACTCGTATAAATTGTGTTCTTCAATTACTCAGTTTTATTACCTTGTTATTTTCAGTTGCATGTTATCATGCTGCTGATTGTGGCTTCATTTATAATTAATTTTTGGGGCGATCATCTTTATTACTGTGGTTATATCTAAATCACAACCATATAAAATTTCTGGAAAGCTGCGCAATACGACACACAACTTATGGATAGTCTTCAATTTGTTTAGTACTATGACTTCTGGTTTTAAACCCCCATATTTTCTTTTTTCTTTTTAATTAATCGATCTTTTTGTCGTTTAAACAGATATTATTTATAATTCCTTTTCATTCTATAATACCAACAAAAATAAAATAGAAAAATCAAAATGAATTTTAAGGAATCAGGGGAGTCGGAGGTAATGTGTTTTTATGTTTGTTTTGTTTGAATGGTAGATATTGAGGAAGACATTCGTTCTTTACAGCTTGACTCAGCAGGTAATCCTTAGGCCTAAGGTTTTTGTGTTTTTATTCTTTTTGCTATGTGTCTATGTCTGTGTATGATTTTTTAATCTTTCTATCCAATCTTGATTATGATAAAGCAGAAGACATTAATGGGGTGGTAAATCCAGAGGATAAAAAGCCAGATGTTGATAAGATGGATGAAGGTTTGTTGTCATGAAGTGGTTGGTTACGTCTTTTTTTTGTGTCTTCCAATTTCATATTTATATTTTCTGTGAAGGCAAATCTCATTATCATCGAAAGTGGCCGTCATTGCACTTCATTATTCATTACTGTTTCTATTCTTTTTTCTTATTTTGGATTTCATTTAAAGTATCATTGTCATTGTCATTGTCATTATCAATTTCTTTTGGTATCAACCTTTTTCTGCTTCTTACAATAGTACCTTTCATTTCCCCTTAACAAAATCATTTTTGAATTCTCAATTGTTCAGAAAGATGGTTTTGATGTAAAACTTTCCTAACGGTTGAAAACGAGACTCTTAAAATATATTATAGAAGTGGTAAACAGATGCATTCCTGTCTTCCCTCCCTTTTCTTAAGGTTGCTTGTTACAATCCTGTACTTATGGCTGATCTGTTTTGAATGAATGAATGATTGATAGCCAAAATAGGTACACTGTCCCCAAAATAGGTCTTATCTAATCTATGAAGCTCAGTTGTGTAGTGTCTGTTTGCTTTGTCAGAACTAGAGAACTTGCTTGCCTATTATTTCTATTGTCGTGTGTATGCAAGCTCAGCTGTTTCTTCTAGCAATGGATAATGCATTTGTTTTTTTGTGTTCATTGTCAATTGTTTTACTGGTTGTTTGCTGCCTATGTTATTGGTTTCCTTCTGTAGTAGTATAACTTAACGAGGGAGGTCGAGAGCATCATATGAGGGATTTCAATTTGACTGTTTCAGATCCAAAGCAGGAGGTTCAGGCTCAGGCTGTTGAGGCCGAGCCAAAAGGTATTGGAATGTATTTAGTTTTCTAGTATGTCATAGCATATGTATTGCACATTTATATTGCTGTTTTGAAATTAGACAACTCAATGCCAATTAAGATATCAGATCCATTTTCATGTCCTCACTCCATGTCTTTGATTTGTAGCGAAAGATAAGGACATTCCTTCTGTTCAAGATGAAGAAGTCGAGCACACAGAGAAAAGACACTTGAATGTTGTGTTTATTGGGCATGTTGGTAAGTGATAAATGCCACATGGTTGCTTTACCAGCATATATAGGTTATCAGGGTTCCTTTTTGTCGTTTATTCAGCTTTTATCACTGTTCAATTAGTCAAGATTATGGTCTTTCATGTCTATCATCTATGCATTATAGGATTGAATTTAAATTTCCATTGGTTCAACTGCATATGAAATGAATTTTAGATGTTGGTCGTAGACTACTAGAGGGGATATCCTTGTTGACTCTGTTTACCGGTTACTGCCCTCTGAATTTTTTTTTTATTTTCAAGACAGGGATGAAATGAATGTATTCTTGACTGGAACGGTGGGTTTTCGCTGCTCACTTGTTATTCACGTGGAAATTCACCTATAATTTGTATATGTCTAGTAACTTGTTTGGTTTTATTAATATGGGAGAATAATCAATTTCTTTTATGTTTCGGAAATAAACTAAGCCAATCCGGACACAGACTAAACTTGCTTTGAATAGTATGCTCATATCATATTATTAAAGATGTGAGGAAAAATAAAAGACTTATGCTAGTAAGAGAGGTGAAGTGGAAGGGAATATACGAGGGGGATTTATTGTAATTGCCTGGATTTGTGGCAGCAAGGAAAGGAAAGTCAGTGAGGTGTGAGTTTGAAGGGAAAAGACAAGTTTAAAAGAGGGCAGAGGGGTACAGCCGAGAGAATTGCATAAAGAAGAGGTGTTGGGCGTGGGGATTGATTCCTAATCTAAAATTATTATATATTTTTCATTTCTATTTGTTTTGTTTTCAAGATTTCTAGAGCTTATTTCCGGTGTAGGTTGTAAGGAGCTAGTCTCCCATCTCCCATTCGTCAATATAAGAATAAGAGCTCAGTTCCTGTTACTTTCTTTTTTCATATATCAATACATTTTTGTCTTGGGTTTAATCTACAATTCATTGGCTATTTAAGTAGTATGGGTCTTTAACAGATTTTAAAAGCGACCTTTCTCGCATGGTCTATGTGCTCTGTGTTCTTTTAGTATAATGTTGTTCTAGTGGTGATTTTTTTTTCTTGTTCTTCTTGTTCTAGATGCTGGCAAGTCTACAACTGGAGGCCAGATACTTTTCCTCAGTGGTCAGGTTGATGATCGAACTATCCAAAAATATGAGAAAGAAGCTAAGGACAAAAGTCGAGAAAGCTGGTAAGGTCATCTGCTTTGTTTGTCTATTGAGATTGTTCTATTATCCAAATCCTGCTTTGCTGCCTCATCATTTGCTTGCTGCAACTCAGGGTCTTAATTTGTTGTAGTTGGCAAGGTACTTCACTGACGGGGTTTAATTATCACGATTTAAAAAGTTGTATAATTTATGTTGGAGTATCGATAATTACTGAAATTCAGAATATAATCCAATAAATTAATGGGATTACTTTCTCTTTTTGTAGCATCTTGAACAGTTTTTAAATTGGATTCAAATATGGTTTATGATAGAGAAACTATTAGGAAATATTTAGAAGTTAATGAGTTGGATCCAAATATGGTTTATGATAGAAATTATGGCGTAATTTGATCCATGTAGCTGACCCCACTTAGTGGGATAAAGCTTGGTTGTTGTTATTTGTTAGGGTTGTTGTTGTTTGTTAGGGGGATTCGACTCTTCTAAGGTGAACATGTCACTTTAGAGTGTACATCAAGTAATATAAACTATTGTTGAGAATATTAAGGGTTGATTATAGGGTTAAATATGCTTTTGGTCCCTATAAATATACCAACTTTTCGTTTTAGTCCCTCTAAAATTTTCCTTCAACTTTTAGTCCCTATAAAATTTTCCATCTTTACTTTTGGTCCCTCTTTTAAAGTAAACTCATACGTAGAATTCATATTTTTGAATAAAATTTTGTAGAAAAAATCATAATATTATAAGAATCTCTCCCAAAAAAATTTAGAATTTTTCAACAAAACATGAATTTAATATGAATTTTTATATTTTTGAAGGTTAAAAATTCATATTTAATTTATGTTTTGTTAAAAAATTCTAATTTTTTTTGAGAATTATTTTTACAATATTCCACACATATCTGCATAATTTCATTAAAAAATGATAAAATTAACTTAAAAATAGGGACCAAAAGTAGTGATTGAAAATTTTATAGGGAATAAAAGTCGAAGGAAAATTTTAGAGGGACTAAAACGAAAAGTTGGTATATTTATAGGGACCAAAAACATATTTAACCCTTGATTATATATGCACATGTACAACAATTCTTGATTGTGTTTTAATATCAACCTGTTTGAGATTACTTAATTTACTTTCAACTTACTTTGGAGGAGCCAAATCTTGTTGGGAGAGGGGATGGAACCTTTTAGCTTAGTTAATATACTTGTTACTAATCTATATATTTGTAACTTTGTATCCATTTTTCTTAGCTTTTATGTTGTATGTACCTTTGACTTAAACAGTGCAGTTGAGGCGCACAAACTATGAAAATGCAGGATGTCACCAATTTGGTTTTAAACTTGTTATTTATTTATTTTATTAAGAGAGCAGTTTTTTTTCTTGTATTTTTGTTTGGGGGCTTCAACTCTTCTAAGGTGAACACTTCACTTTAGAGTGTACATCAAGTGATATAAACTATTGTTGAGAATATTAAGGGTTGATATTATATGCATATATGTATAACAAATCTTCATTGTGTTTTAACATCATCATGTTTGAGGTTACTTAATTTACTCTCAACTTGAGCCAAATCTTGTTGGGAGAGGGGATGGATCCTTTTAGCTTAGTTAATATACTTGTTACTAATCTATGTCAAGTTAATGATTTGAAATTTATATGCCAGGTACATGGCTTATATTATGGACACAAATGAGGAAGAGAGAGTAAAGGTATGAATAAATTTCCTGATAACATTTAATTGGTTTTTCCCATTTAATGTAGGTCTCCACTTTTGCTTGTTAATCATATGAATTTGTTTATGACTCATAATGAGAGTAAAGTTATGCTAATTACAGGGGAAGACTGTTGAAGTTGGAAGAGCGCATTTTGAGACAGAGACAACAAGGTTCACCATTTTGGATGCACCAGTGAGTATATGTATTGCTTGATTCTCCTCAGATCAGTTTTCTGGACCTCAGAATGCATATTCTGTTGCGCAATAATAGTTTCCCTTTTTTGATTGATTATTCAGCAAACTTTCTCCGACTAAAAGTCTTACCTTGACTTAATTGTAATAGTATCTTTAATTTAAAATAACATCATTTTTTACTAACGTAGGAAACACTTAATATTTACATTTTTTATGCAGGGTCACAAGAGCTATGTTCCTAATATGATCAGTGGTGCATCTCAAGCTGATATTGGAGTGTTGGTAAGTTGTAATGCACACTCATTCTATTTCTTTTCTTGATCTTTCAGTTAATGATTCTTCACAAGCATTTGGTGATATGTTTGTCTTTTCCTTTCCGTGTTTTATGCTCATCAATCAGGTGATTTCTGCTCGGAAGGGAGAGTTTGAAACTGGATATGAGAGAGGTGGACAAACTCGTGAGCATGTCCAGCTTGCAAAAACATTGGGTGTGACTAAGCTGCTTGTGGTTGTCAACAAAATGGATGATCCTACAGTAAACTGGTCAAAAGAAAGGTTCTCCCTCTCTCTCTGTCTGTCTGCCTTCCTTTACGAGTTTAAATGCATTTCTAATGAGATACCTTACCGGTGGTGTTTTATTAGGTATATTGAAATCGAGTCAAAGATGATTCCGTTTCTAAAGCAATCAGGATACAATGTAAAAAAAGGTATCTTCTGCCTTTTATTTGCTCAAGAATGTGGGAACTTTATTTTGTCTCTCTATTTAATCCATCTTCTTTTTAGATGCTGGTATAAATGCATTATAAATAGTGGGTAGGTTATGTTGCTTTAACAACATGACAGGGGTGACAAACTGTCTACCATAGTTCACTCCTAAGAGTTTCTTACTCTCGTCTAGAGGAATGGGGATTGTCACATCTTGCTGGATGCTCTGGAGCTTGGGACATGTTGAAGATCGCTGAGAAGCTTTGTTTACTTTTAGGAAAGTTAGGATTAAGATCTGAGGGTATTTAGGTCGTGCAAGGGCTAATTATTATCCCGCTCTGCAAGTTATTGTGTGGGATTTTAAAAGACTAAAATTTTGAAATTCATTTCATACAAATAATTTCATATTTTGCACACGTCTTTACCAGTTAAGTGGATTATGCAAACAGAGTTATTTTGGTAATTTTTTTATTTAACAGATGTCTTGTTTTTACCGATATCGGGGCTCATGGGTTCAAACTTAAAAACAAGAATGGATAGAAGCATTTGTTCATGGTGGGATGGACCTTGCTTATTTGAAGCCCTTGATAGTATCGAAGTTCCTATGGGAGATCCCAAAAGACCTTTCAGGTACTGCATTTCTAAACAGTTTGTTGCCTCCCCCCCCCTAGAGGTCCGTCCTTTCTAATTCTGTATTTTGACAGTTCAACTTTCTTTTTCTTGCAAAGATTGAACTTCTGATCTTTGCAGGATGCCTATAATTGACAAATTCAAAGACATGGGAACTGTTGTTATGGGCAAAGTTGAATCTGGTACTATTCGGGAGGGAGATTCCCTTTTCATCATGCCAAATAAGGTAGTCTTTTTAGAGCTTTGTCCTTCCGTTCCTTCTTCTGATTTTTCCTATTTGTTCAAGTAGTTGATAACTGCACTTCATTTTGCAGGATCAAGTAAAAGTTGTTGCTATATATATTGATGAAAATCGGGTTAAACACGCTGGACCTGGTGAAAATTTACGCGTTCGATTATCTGGTGTTGAAGAAGAAGACATATTGGCTGGGTTCGTCTTGTCTAGCGTTGGTAAGGAATTTTTTCTTCTGTTTATTTAATTTTGCTGGACTTGACAGATGCATCACACCAATAGTACATTTTATTGAAAACTTGTTCTAGAAAGCATAATTAACAAACAATTTTGATGCTATGTGCAAAAGCTAGTTTATTTTAGAAGTATTTAATTTCTTGGTCTGATATGAAACTTTTTACCTCCTTGCATGCCAAAAGCTAGTACATTTTATATACTGTGACCTTACATTTTCCATTCCAAACAATTTCAAATTGTGTTGTTTTCGTTTGGATTTGACATTTATCCATAGTTTATTGTGGGTTTAAAAAAATGATTTGGTTATAATGATTCCAGATGGTGACAGAAGGACCTTTTCCTGCCATAAATGCTTCAAGTTCTACTCAATTGAATTTAGAGATTTATATCATTTATGTTTTGATCCATGTGCTGCATAATGGTTTCTTACGCGGTTTTTGTTTTCCCCCTTTTGCAGCAAATCCGATATCAGCAGTTACTGAGTTTGTTGCTCAGTTAGCGATCCTTGAATTACTAGACAATGTGTGTATCCTCTCTGTGGCATTTGGAAGTTAGCAGTAGTTTCTATGTATTGTCAATGAAATTGACATCTGTACATAAATTCTGCAGGCTATTTTTACTGCTGGATACAAAGCTGTTCTGCACATCCACTCTGTAGTTGAGGAATGTGAGATTGTCGAGCTATTGCAACAAATTGATCCAAAGACAAAGAAGCCCATGAAAAAGAAAGTTCTCTTTGTAAAGAATGGTGCTGTTGTATTATGCCGTGTTCAGGTGCATTTTTTACATCACAAATGTTGCTAAATTTTATCTTTTTTTATTGGTGGACAATCTTTTGTTTGACTAAAAATTGGTGGACAATATTAAAAGATGGAATGGTTGGAATTGTCATCGTGTGATCCAGAGGGCACTTGTTTAAATATTGCAGTTAGTCTCGTAAAGGAGTATACACGTGCTATACTAGGCTATGCCCAGAACATTGCTACTGCATTCCGAAGTCCTATATTCAGTCACTGATAATTATGTCACAGTCACATTTGCGTAACTGTTATATTCTGTTAGCGGCATCAGTTGTTAGTCGGTATTCTTCTGTCACTCTAGAATATTGTGACTGGTATAAACCATTTTGTACCTCTACTATTAATTCAGTGAAGTGATTCCTCATAGTATATGGTTTTGGACTCAACCTGAAAAGCTAGCTCATGGGGTGAAGGTTGCTCCCCTTATAACCTCTATTTAGTTGATATCACTATCTAATGTTGGACTCTCGTGCTCAGGACTGGATATCTGAAGCATGAAGTATACAAAATTAGACATTTGGCGGTGGCCCAATGGATCCATGATAGGCTATGCTACCATCTTAGGATTTGAGTTTGTGTGTAACTCAATTCTATATGCTAGCTTTTGGGGGCAAGTGTTGCTTCCGCTTATCACAAGTTATAATCACTATTTAGTCTATATCACTATCTATCTAATTGGTACTCTAAACAATTCCTATTGTTTTCTTCTCTTCCTCTCAAATCTTTTTCCTTCTTTACAGTCTATAATAAATATGGTATCAGAGCCTATATTTTGAGGTTCATCCCTGGCTTTTGATCTCTCCGTTTCTTGAGGGTCCTTCTTTGCCGCTGACAATTGTGAGCCTCCCACTGTTGCCCTCTTTTCAAAGGCAATCTGCGCCAATCACCTTCTCCTTTGTGAATTGCCATCTTGGAGAAATTGGATGACAAAATATTCTTAGTTTGGAATCAGGTCGAACATGCACCGAAGGGACGTTGTTTCCACCATTTCGTTGTGAATCCAACCATTTCTATGCGCTTTCTATCAGAAGATGATTGAGACATAGGTTGCATCAACATGCCATACACAAATTGTGAGAATCAAGACCAACTGTTGCTCCATGGTTGCAGTCATCACTTACATCTACAATGAGGCCGTCTGCCATGAACTCGGTGGTTTTACTTTTGACCCTTTCCTTGAACCCGTGCATTTTGTCCCCCCAAGCTTCCCTTCTTATTTCATTGCTGACTTGTTGTAGATGGACTTCTCAGGACTATGGATAAGACTGTTACTTGATCTTGTTTGTGCAGAATAGTTCTGTAGTCTTTGAGAGAGATTTATTCATCGCTGATGCTAGTTTTTTTTTTCCTTTCATCTGGGCTAATTAGTTCTGTAGTCTCCCCTTCTTTTTTTTCCTTTTGTTGAGAAATCTAAAGATAAACATTGTTTAATGAGTAGTATGTATGACACTTAATATGTTGGCCTTCAAAAGTTTTTATTTTTCAATTAATACCCTTTTCATTTTTGAATACTTCCTCCGGTCACTATTATAAGCAAAACTTCACTTTTTAGATTCATTCAATAAATGATGTATGTAGTCTATATATAGACCACATACGCCATTTATTGAATGAACCTAAAAAGTCAATTTTTGCTTATAATAGTGACCGAAGGGAGTACTTAACAAGTACCCTTTTTTTGGTGATGTGTTTGCAGGTTAATAACATGATATGCGTTGAGAAGTTCTCCGATTTTCCACAACTAGGGAGGTTCACTCTTCGCACTGAAGGTAAGGATTAAGACGACTGTTCAACTTGCA
>Ga0099826_10002817_pt1 | contig 11453 bp, 4 predicted proteins | sample Mtrugardesep15_FD_76830 | JGI IMG/M metagenome (GOLD analysis project Ga0099826, IMG submission 76830) | Root nodule microbial communities of legume samples collected from California, USA - M. trunc garden sep15 | ecosystem: Host-associated > Plants > Roots > Nodule | place: USA: California...
ATGACCAAGTCTTATGGGAATATATTGAAACTTCAAACATGCCCAACACATTTGGGTCCTCTATAACTTCAACGGGTAGTCGGGGTCCACGATAAATATACATCTATACCTTCCTAATATATTAATATGAATATATGATGCCTTCATATTTTTATAAATATTGTTATCACTCTTCAGAAAGAAAGAAAAATATTATCATAAACCACATAAACCTAAACATCTTTTTAAAAATGTTCACCAGAAATTATATATGTTTGTAATTGTAACACACATATGGGTACACGTTTTTAATGTATACTTCCTTCGCCGTTTTTTTTAGATAGACGAAATGACAAAACTATTATAAACTCACACACATAAGTGAAGGTACCGGGGTTCGAATCCCGTCATGACATCCGGTCTAACAATTTCGGCATTTTGTCAGTTGAGTTAGGACTTGTGGATTCCTCCGTCGTTGTTATCAAGTATATAAAAAAACATGGTTGGATCTACCAAAAAAAATAAAAATGGTTGGAGTAATAAATTTGTGTAAAAATGTTTACTTTTTATATTTCAAGTTAAATTGATAGGATTAATAATTAATTTTTTTAGAGAAGTATTAATAAATAATATATTTGTAAAAAAGAGATAAATACAACTACAAAGTTGTAAAAAGTTTGATGTTTAAAAACAAATTTTTTCGTTTTTTTTTTCTGCTAGTATTACGTTGAAAAGTATTATAATAAAGGATGGAGGGGGTGGCATAAATAGTATAAACTTCCCCTGAAAATTAAAAAAGCATAAACTTCTTAGTTCAACGTGAACACTTAAAAGAAGTAGTACCTGAATACACGTTTTTCTTTTTTTAAACAATTTGTATCTTGCACTAAAGTTCATTGCACTCATTTTAAAAAAGTATCGTAAACTATACGGTACACACTATACTATATTTATGTGTCGTAAAAATAATTAATTATGTACACACATGGATACTTGGTTTATGATTCATTTAGTTAATACGTTTATTCTTTTTATAGGTAATAAATGTTGGTGGTGGTATCAGAGATTGAACCATTGATCTCTTTAAAAATACTCATAAAACATCTCAATTCATACAACTTGGCTGCACCCCTGAGTTCTTGTTCAATAATTTAGGATAACTTCTTAAATGTGTCTTTTTGCCTTTATAATTTCTCATTAATTAAAATGAAATAACTTAGTATGACATTCACATACTATGACAAAACACGTACCATGTCCATTATTCACAATTTCTCAACAAAAAAAAAAGTCCATTATTCACAAGTCTGTGACACTATATACTAATGCAAATTGAATCATCGTCATCTCTTTTCTCTCATTTCCTCTCTCAACTCTTTATTTCTCTCTAAATCCCACTCTCTCTTGATTATATTTCTCCTTTTTAATGAAGAGAGAGATAGAGTTAAAAGAGGGAAAGAGAACAAAAATAGAAGGAGATGATTCATATCCTGTTTATGATAAGGGTTAACATTTAATATATATTTTTTTTTAAGAATGATAAGTATTTCAATAACTAATAAAAAAATAAAAGTAAGTTACATTTTCTAGATGTTTAAATTACATTAACCTTACCTTTTATATCAAAATATACCTTTTCCTCTTGTCTTATTAGAGAAAATTACATTTTTATTCTTTCAGAAAAACTTGAATTCAATTTTTCTCCTCTCTTGAGTTTTTGTTTTTGAAGCACTCCTCTTTTATGTTAAAATCTATGGTTTTCCCGTTAATTATTTTTTAATTACTAATAGTCTAGCGATAAAAATTAACACACAAGGTGCAAAGAAAGGGGCATCGTGGGTTCAATTTAATAAATTGAGGGCCTTGGATACGTTTATAATCTTAAATTCGTGCATAGGATCCAACATTCGAACCCGGGATATTATGAATTATTTATGATTCAGAAAAATTGAGTTACACCTTTGAAAGTTGTTGGAATATTTTATATTTGTCTATTTACTATTTACATTTAATTGTTATGGCTATTTTTTGACTTTTTTCTGTATATTTTCGGTTACATCTTAAAATGATAAAATTACATTTTTCATAAAATTTTATTTTCAAAAAGTTTCTTCCTTCTTTTCTTGATTACATCCTAAAACCCATTTTCCTGTTTAAGTAGAAAAATTTGGTGTAATAAAAAATATATTGGGGTGTGAAATGAAAAATTCCTATGTTTTTTATTTGAGCAATAGTGTTGGAATTTTTTTATTTTTTTAAATCTACTATTTGATCATCTTTGAACATCATTAATCCATTTCTTTCTACTCCATCCGTCCTAAAATATAAGCAAAAATTGGTCAACGAAAGTTAATATATTTGATACAAATTTTTAACCAAATACATTAATTTTTGTTGACCAATTTTTATTTATATTTTGGGACAGAGGAAATACAAAATATTATAGGGAAAAGTGGTCAGAAGGATAAGTTTGGATTTTAAATGCAACATTATCATGTTCTTTCTCACCCTTGAAGTTTGGACTATTTGTGAAAGTGAAGTCTGAGCTAGCCAACATTCTTAAGAGCATTTTCAATTGCAAGATAACATTGAATAAGATAAGTAAAGACACCTTTTACAAATAATAGCCATGCTGACTGATAAGGCTCGACACCTCAGTACGTAACATGGATGTCCATGACATTGCTCTAATGTGTTATACACTGATGAATAATTGGAAAAACTACTATGGTCTGTCAAATATTCTTGAAAACCATGAAGCATGAGAAGGATAATGTGATGCTCTTTATTTTGTGCAATTCTTGATTTCAATAACCAATTTTAACTAGGTCAAACTATCAACTCTAATACCATTGTTAGGTCGCAAGGGGAGCCTAAATTAAAGCATTGGACATATGGTGCCATCTCTTATATGTTTCTCGACGTTCACATTTCCATTTAATATAAGACACTCACTCATGTTTGAGACACCAATACCAACTATATATCTGCTATTTCAGTTTTGTATATGGATACCAGGAAAATAATTCAATTTACCAGACTAGTCCATTAGGTAGGACTATACAATGAGTTTTCTTATTTATTGAATGCGAGATTCATAATATTGTTGCCTCCTTTAAGAACAGCATCCACAACGGCTGCAACTATATCATCACGAATTTGGTTTTGGTGATAACCTTTTTCTCTTTGCCGACTTCACCAAAATTCGATAGTTTACCTTAATCCAGCCTATACGTAGCCATTTTCACGGCCCAAATCTCAATCAAAGCATCAATCATTGTGACTTCTCATGAAAAAAGTTCAACCCAAAAAGATCAGCATATTAAGTAGGAGAATCTCGTGATTGAAATACTACATTGAGCTTTCTTATCTACTCAATATGAGACTCATAACACCCACATTTCTAATACACGAAGGAACTAGACTTATCTATTGTGATTGTCAAAAAGAACTATTAAATATTGTAATGAAAACCATGCTTATATATCTTATAAATAAATAAATAAATAATCATATTTTTTTTTTAATTGACAGTATGATTTTGCATCACTCAAGGACAGGATAAATCAATCTCCCAATAAGATTATTAAATATTGTAATGAAAAGTGAAAACCATGCTTCTTGTATTTGTATACCTTATAATAAATAAATTATCACCTACTTTTAGGTAATAACAGAAAAATTTGCCTTACTCAAGAACGAAAAGATTAATGAATCTCCCAATAAGATTATAATTTTGCACGGAATGCAAAATCTGTGACACTACACTATGATTCCATTATAAGTTGCTTTCAATCACTACTAACTATGCACACGTTCATTTGGCAAAGTGGTACACTTCATCACTTGTTAGCAGAAATTGTACACCTCCATGAAAAAACAAACAGGAATATGACATTGTTTTTTTGTTACACAAAAAAGGACATTGTTTTCAGAGCTCACTAGTTTGAATTTATGTCTCTTTACCAATAATAATAAATTTTTCATTTAAATAATGACGCAATTCATTTAGTATGTAGTATATGGATGGACCCTATATATATGGTTTTGAAATTTATGTAGACATGAATGAGTAGTAGGTCTATGTTTCCTTTCTTGTGCCACTTGACCCCTCCTTTGACTTGTGGCTGGCATTGGCTATTATCACAAGACACAAACACAGTTTCTATCCCATCATCACACGCACGTTGCTTCAATAATTGTGTATGACAAGATGTCCTAACCTATCAAATTTTGACAATGACACTTGAAACATTTGACAATTTTTAACATCGACACATGTTAGACATTAGACAGTAGACACGTTTTCGATATTCAAGAGATTCTATACATTCATGTAATAAGTAGCTTAGAGCTGCTGAATCAACTCTGAGCTACTAACTCTCTGGATGCATGAAATCGCATGAAATACAAGTCCATAGTAACAAAGAGCTAGATAGGGTTATATTGGAAATATATACTAACACATTCATATTGCATTCACGCAATCAGCATCTCAGAGTCGTTGGATTAACTTTGAGTTGTTGATTGCATTAATGCATGAAATCCCTGATCGCACGATATCGAAATTCATAGTAACAAAGAGCTAGACAGAATAGCATTGAAAACTCATCTTGAAATAACCATTATTAAAATTAATTCCAAGAATATGCAAATGCTTTTTCCATTATATTATTAAAGAGGATCTTGAGTTAGCCCTAGTTGGTGGTAATTCAAGTGGTCAATGCCATTTAACCTAATACAACATAACACTTGCTCTGGCAGCTCCTCAACTTTGTTCCCCTGAATCAAATATTATATGATAATAATTAGTAGAAGAATAAAATAAAATGTATTTGATTTTTTTCATAAGATAAAAAATGCTTGCCTGAATTGTAAGACCAATATCTAGAGTGCAGATCTTTAATCTGTCCATGAATGCTTCAAACCCTTTTCTTGAGATATAACCAAATCTATGCATATCTATATCAATCTCAAAATAATTTTCTCCCTGCAATTAAAAATAAATAAACATGTTGGTTGGTTAGGTTATTAGAAATAAAGGTCACAGAGTAAAGTACTAGAACTTTTATAGTGGAATGACACCACTTTAAATAGTGGGCCAAAGATAAAGGTACCACAATTAATCCATAAAATTGTTAACAAAGAGTTGTACAAAATTATCAAAAAGTGGAAGGAGCCCACATGAAAAATTGAAGTTTATCACTCACTTTATTTGATTGAAAGCCTATCATTTAATTTAGGGTTAGCTTAAATTCGCTTATTTGAACTTATCTACTGATTTGCCCGCTTGTCATTCTGCTGATAGAGCTTATGGCAACAACTTATGACATGTTCATAAGCTGTTATCAACTTAATTCTATAAGCTCTATAGTATTACGAAAGTAGCTTATAACTTATATGAAGAGTTTGACTTTATTTTACTTATTGTTATAAAAATAGCATATACATAAGCACTTAATTTAGCTATTTATCTAGACAGGGCTAGTGATATAAATTTTCTTGTCTTTCTCGGTTTGAGATCCACTCGAGAATGAATTCTACATTAACTCTTAACATTAAAGAAAGCACTAAACTAACCACATAATTACATGAATATGGATAGGATCATTAATGTAAAATGCATATGCATGTGCTGAACTTTAACATTCATATTTTACTATGGGAAAACAGACTTTCAAAATGAATGAATGAAGTAGAAAACATTGAGTGCAGTTATTGTCATATTAAGCTCTAAGGTGGTGTAAAAATAGATCATTGAAATTAAACATTAAAAATTTACAATTAGTGAAGGAGAAATACCGAATAAAACTCGTGTTGGGGACGCGATAGAACAGGTTTCTCATTGTAAGCCTGCATAAGCTTCCTTTCAGCTGCACTCAAATGAAGGTCTTCTATATTGCCAACACGGCCTAGTATTTTCAATCGTTCTCGAAACGGTGCAATTGTATCGACTGGAAAGCCCTTTACCTTTTCAACTTCATCATCCATCAACTTCTGTCGAATGACATGGACAGATTTTATTTCATTAGCAACGCATAGGTCAGTGACATATATCTATTAATTTCACAAAATTTTGTTTTATGACAACATTGTAAGAAATAATCTTAAAGAACTTATGGACTGAAAGAAACAGAAGAATAGCATTTTTAGCGAGATGTATTGATAAAATCAAGCACTAAATTGAGACATGAAGAATCCAACTTACTCTGATGTTTTCTTGAAAATGTAGAGGAAGTTCCTTTGCATAACTTTCCGAAAGCTTAAAGTACAAGACAAAACTCGCTCCTTTGCCATCAATTTCACCTTGAAAAAGCGTTGTAGGGTAAAGCGGAATCTGAAATCCACAAAACAAAGAGTCTGAGAATATGCAGCAACAATATGTTCATATAACTTTTTTGGAAAAAAGACAAAAAAGTGTGTAACTAAGAAGTTTAAGCAAAGTAAGAGTACCTGAACATTTACAACAAGAATTGGTGGAAATTTGGCAGAGGAACTAACAGTAGGAAGTTCAACAAACCGAGCGATATGGTCCACTTTTCGCGGAGATAAGAAAACATCAACTCCAAATGGATAATATGCAGAATAGTTAGGAGCAAATTCCTTCTTTCTGTCCCTGTCATATTGAACAACAGCTACATCAACACTATTTTGTCGATGAATGTTTATGCATTTATTCGCACACATGTATGCATTCTTAAACAAGTTACAGACAACCGGCTTTAGTGTGAGTGATCGGCACATTGTATGCGAGTATTGTAAACTCTGAGATACTGAGTTCAATTTATACTCGTAAAACAAATTGCACACAGAATCTAAATCTTACTTGAAATAAGTTACACAGAATCTAAATCTTACTTGAAATAAGTTACGCCTCGTACTTTGAAAGTTCCTGGTTCAATGTGTGACCAACAATCAAGCATTTTCTTGTCAATTGGACAGAAGGGTACTTGAGAACCTGCAATTGGTCTTTGTAGTGTCTTTGAAGAAACTGAAAACCATAAAACGAAGCAAAAAGAAGAATTAGAATTAGAATATTTACGTTTACACACAACTGCAACGCAAGATGCATACTCCTAAAAAAACAGCGATTCCACTCTATATATGAAAAAAAAAGTATTCTTTCTTTTGATATAAAAGACTGCTGTGTCAAGAATTCGAACTCACATCGACTAGAAAGTTTCGGAGGAGCTTTCTTCTTTGAACTAGGAGGACTTGAACACGATCTTCTTTTTTCAAGAGAAGGAATGGTAGATGCAAGACATGGCAAACAATTGTTTGGTATAATCCCACAATTATCCAAAATTCCTTCGTCCTTATTTGAATTCGCATCAACTGAGGAAATGTCGTCAAGGAATACAGGTTCATTTACTTCAATCATATTTCCATCTACACCGGCATGTTGAACATCTGAACTTCTAGCAGCCTCAGAGATATTTGGTTTCGGCAATTGATTCGCATCTCTTGATACAGATCCACCTTCAATTCCATTCAGAGATACAACATCTGCAGATATTAATTGTATTTTAATGATTTAGTTTATGTATATGCCGGTCAATCAATCATAACTATCAGATCATTAAAAAACGTTTGATTTCGTTGAGTGTGAAACTTTTTAAACCGGCAGTGTATTCAAAATCATACCATCAGGAACACTCTGGTAATCATCATCACAGTCAGAATCAAATACAGTAACTGAATCAAACCATGCCTCTTCAATGCTTCCTGCAAACACAAATTTAAAATGTCATACAGAATTCAACTAAGATATGATGAAAAATAAATTATGCAATAAATGATGAAACAGATTCACATGGCCAAAAAAACTTAAAATATTCACATGGTAAGATATCAACATAAGAATTTAATATTACCACTACCCCATTTTTGACTCTTAGACCTAAAATTTGGCCTACCCTGCTGAAAACTCAGACACAAAATATTGACAATGCTAAGAGAAAAAGGAGGAAAAAAAAATGTAATTTGCACCAATCATTAACATTTTTTCTATCATCTTCCTAAAGTAAATTGCTCAATTTTAATTTAACTTCACATCAAAATTTCTAAAAGTAACAAACCAACTTCACCTACAATATTCTCCTAAAGTCTAAACTTTCTACACCAAAAACATCAAAACAATTGGAAAAAAAAAACTTACTAAATAAAAGAACCTCTTAATGCATGTTTGTATTCGCAGTAAGTTGTAGAAACTATAAAGTGTAACTTTTGTCAAAATAGCGGTGATATTCACCTCTGACAATCCCACCACCAATCCAAACATGCACTTGAAACATCAAATTCAATTTGAATAACACAAAAACAACAAAACAAGCTCTATAAACTTAAACTACAAAATCATTTCTATGAAAAAATGCAAGTCAAAAGAATAAAAACACCAACAAGAAAGAAAAAAAAGAATAACATGAACCTTGGAAAGTTGGGTTGGAAAAAGAATGTTGAGGCAAACTTGTTAAATCAACTTTGTTATTATCTGATGATGAAAACTGAGAAGAAACTCTTCTTCTGAATCCAATGATTCTTTTCCTTTTTCTGTTTTTCTTCTTAAACCTTCCTCCAACACAACCTTGTTGAGTTGACACACATGCTCCCATGTTTATGTTACCTTTGATGATTCAGATCCTTCACCAACAACATCAACAACAAATACAAGAAAGTTCTGTCACAGAAACAATGATAAGAAAGAAAGAAGAGAAGCTTGAAAGTGAATATAATAGAATAGACAAAAGGAAAAAAATAAAAACATATATTAATATAAGAGAGGTTGTGAAAGTTGAAGCCACCTTTTATTTATTTGTCGAAGTTACAAAAAAGACTCCAACTATCTTGTCCCCATAATCAAATTAATAAATAAATATAAGATACAAGAGATATTTAATATCTTACCAAACCATGCGATTTAATGTGATCCACTGGAATTTGCCAACTTCGGGGTTTAGTTATATTATATATAGTTTTTCTATGGTGACATGTTCTAATGACACTGATTGTTGGTATAGTTTCTCGATTCGACTCTTCTCAAACCTTAGTGTAAAATAAATAATATCAACTGTTAATTAATAAATTAAAGATCATAACAAATAAGTTTGTTACATTAACAATCCAAAATTTAAATTTTCATTAACGTGTTGGTTACGAAAGATAATAACAAATCATGAGTTTGTTACACTAACAATTCTTAATTTTTTTAATTTACACTTTAGTCGTTTTAGAGGACCCTTTTCCCCGCTCTTCTAACCAAAATTCAAATTTTGATTTGCTATGTTCGAATTGTGTTGGTTACATTGTATTGAAGTATAGTTTTTTGGTTAATATTGAAGTAAAGTTGGTTCAACTAATTTTATTCATTTTGGTACAAACTAATTTTATTTTTATGTATAAGTTTTCAATATACTATGCAAATTTATGTTTTTATTTATTTATTATTTTATTTTTCGGTAACTGACTAAATCAACTGAATCATCATGTTATGAATGTTTTAACAATTTGATCTAAAAAAGTATTCATGAAAGAATTAATAACACTAACACTTAATCTCTAAAAAACACTAAAACTTTATAAAATAAAATAAACGAGTGGAGATTTATTTTAGTCTTTAACAAAATTACGTCATCTATTTTTATTTTTTTCAATTGCGACGTCTCGACGAGTTTTTCAAAAAAAATAAAAGTCATTATTAAACTATGAAAAAAAATCAAAACAACTTAATCTTATTTTTTTTGGGTTGGAAATTAAGTTGGTTAGATATGACTAATTAGTTATTCCTACTTATTTTTTATCCTTTTTTCTTTCTTATTGAACTACGATGAATTTTTGTATTTTTTTGTAGTGACTAGAAATTCATATCTCTACTAATTGTGTTGAATTTAAGAAGATAAATTTTTTTTATTTGCCTCGGTGATTAAAATGAGACATCATTCAAATAAAATTCTTATATGAAAAAAAGACATCAAGAAAAAATAAAAGTCAAAATAGTGATCCTAATTTTGATTTATAGGAGGAAAAACCATGAACACAGAAAACATTGTCAAACAGGGACGGCAGTTGTCATAGTTGGCAGCAATATAAGGCACCCAAACAGGTCCCACTCATAAACTCCACGTGGCAGAAGACTATTAGACAAACGTGTGAAATAAAATGATGGCACAGATTTGCAGAAATTGTGGACCAAGTTCTATTTTCATATTTCTACGTTGTGGCTGGAAAATACTGTGAAGTTTTGGAGTTTATCTGACGTCGTTTCACGCAATCATGTAAACTTATAAGTATCTTTATCTATGTCCGTATAAACGATGATGACGATGCACACTTGAGATACTCTTTGAGTTATGCGTGTTACGATGTCGAACACATGTTATGTTTTACATAGAGTTATTACACTTAATTATGTTATTTTCTTTAAATTATTAATTGTCTCGGCATGTGAGAATCCATGTCCGTTTTTATAATTGGATTAATAAGTCCAGCTTCAAATCAAATATGGTAAAGTTTATTGATGAAATGGTAAAAATGTGCATAATGTAAGATTATTTGATTTGTGGATTTTAGATAATTGTTAGATAAAGTCTGTCCGTATAACGTGTGTAGTGTAGTCAATCGAATTGTGGGTTTGAATGAATGAATGAACAAAAACTCTGTGCAGTGCACCATGACATTGACATTTGCTACATTCATATGATGTTTGTATAGTACTATATTTTTTGAGAAATAATTAACATCGTGGGTCCTATAAACCTGTGGTTTTAATGATAGGTGTTGTTGGATATGTGATTGTGAATCAGATTTTTAGATTTGTTTCAAGTGAATCAGTTTTTGTTTTGTTTTTCTTAGTTGAGTTAATTTCTCAAACTTTGTTAATTGGTTAATGAGACGGAATTCAAATTTCTTTCTTCAGAGGGATTAGATTGATTTTAACATGTTTAGTTGTTTTTGAGTATAATTGATTTTGTCTTTAGAATTGATTTCATTTGAAGTTAGAAATTGAAATTTTTTATACATAATTGATAATTGATGTTAACACTCAAATTTCTTATTCAACTTACCTTTTTCATAAATGTGTACACTAAAAATAAAACTTAATTTTCATCTTCTCATGTTCGATTCTCGTCGATGCCAATTTAAGTGGGTTGATTTATCTTCTTCAATAATTAAAATCAATTTTAGAAAATCAATTTTTGTCAACATAAAGCCAAATATATACTAAGTCAACCCATGATTCTTTGAGACACTCTTAAAAATGTATCTAACTCTGTTAATTTTTTAAGGAAAATGCTTTATGGTACGGAGGTTAGCACACAAAATTTTACGGACGCATGCAAAAGCCTTATTTTCAACGCGCTCAGTTCTACCTTGTTTTTAAATGAAATAGAATTAAATATTAAATATATAATAAAACTATTAATAGAAATACAACCCACTTACGCCGCATACGGTTTCTCAATTCCCGCTAAACAAAG
>Ga0099826_10002820_pt1 | contig 11451 bp, 11 predicted proteins | sample Mtrugardesep15_FD_76830 | JGI IMG/M metagenome (GOLD analysis project Ga0099826, IMG submission 76830) | Root nodule microbial communities of legume samples collected from California, USA - M. trunc garden sep15 | ecosystem: Host-associated > Plants > Roots > Nodule | place: USA: California...
TAAAACTCTGACTTCTAAAATGGACTTTGTCTTTACAATAATTAATTGAAAACACCCATAAAGAAAATTATAAGACTTAAATTTCACTTCAAAGTACATAAAACCAAAGGTATATGATCACAATTGAAAATTTTATTACTGCAGATATGCTCATAACTAAAAGTTGTGATTTGAAAAGCCATAATAATACCATGGATACATGAAAAAGCCAAGTGCCATTCACCAGTAACTTAAAATTAAAAGGCAAACATTTAGGTAGAACTCCAACATGTGTTTTGTTTTCTTATACAAGCATGTGTGCAGGCTCACACATGCAAATACATCCTAAATAAAATGTCTACAAGTTGTACACATTGCAAGATAATGTCTACACTCTACACACCTCAATAAATATGTCACGTGAATTCTGTAGTACACAATTCAAAAAAGCAACAAAAAGATAGTCACAAACCAGAAGTGTCTTCCCTTGATCATTTTCAAGATTTTGTAAGATATTTGTATGAATCATCTTCACTACTTCATCCATTTCGGAAAGTTTTGAAGCCATTAGTGCACTGAAACAGGAAATGTGCCAGTGAAGCTTAGAAAACAGAATGAAATTACATGTATAGCGCAGAGAGTTCGTGATGATACCTGCTGCGTCCACCAATATGACCAACGTGATCCAAGCCTAAATAATGAAGTATCTAAAAAAACTCAGTCAAATGTGTACAGTTGAAATTAAATTTTCATCGAAAAGCATCATGCAATTCTGAAGTAGACCGAAAAACTCCACATTTGACATGTATAGTTCAACTATGTAACAGATGGGATCTTAATCTTAAATCTTAATTTCACTGAAATGTGAAAACCAACAATTTAGTGCTAAAGTAGATTAATATATTCACAGAAGTCATGAGTTGAAAGAACTCTATTGATAAGAGATACAAATAATAGTGTACTATCTAACCATAAACAAATTGATTAGAGTTTGGAGTAAATATTAAAAAGTAAAGCCAAAAAAAAAAGTTATTTTTTCCTATTTTGTGTAATAAAAATAGTAGAAGCAAACTAACTTTTATAGAAGATAAAAACCGATACTGTTTGTTTGGTATGATTGACCCAAACCATCTTCCTTATGTGCATCCATAGAAAAAGTATAGTGATATATTGTTAGGATTGAAGGAAATGAAGGAAAAATGCTTTCATGCAGTTGAATTGCTTAAGTTCCAAACAGCAGCATAACCCACTAACTGTATTCTTTAATCTTCAAAAACTACCAACATATTTCAACTAATTCATATTGAAAGCTCATTCATGAAATCTATATGTATAGAAATAGTTTTCTTAAAAACAAAAAGCAGGGAATATAAATAAATTTTAAAATGCGTACACCCTATACAGTTATTCTTATATCCAAAACTCAGAAATATATCACAGAATAAATGGCAACAATGTTCAATGGTACTGTGACGTAGAAAAACTTCAACCTTTTTGGCCGGAAAAAGAACATGAATATAAGAGGGAGGAAAAAGGTAAAACCAACAGGTTCTACAGAAGAAAAAGTCAAAAACAAAGGCATAAAGCAAATGGCATATTTTAAACCAGAAAAGCAACGGTGTAAAAGTCGGAATAGAGAAAAATCATTACAAAATGGGAATTCAAGTAACATTAGGTAGGAACAAAATTATGAAGTGCCTGTGCAATTACTTACGAGAAAATTCCAGTCATCCCTGCTAAGTTCATCGCCAAGATGTCGAGACACATTGTGATCTACTTGTACAGTATCTTTAACCTATAGTGGCGATTAGATTCAGAAAAACAATGTAAATTACAAAGCAGCCATTATATATACAATACAACTCTTTATTTAAGAAAAAATATATGTACAACAAATTTAAGCAATTACTGATAACTAAATGAATACTCTGGCCTATATAGGGGCAAGAGGACATGTACATCAAAGACTTACAAAGAAACTGCTAACTCCATCGTGACGTGCAAAGAAACCAGGAAATAACTTCAGCCATGTATCATCACCATGCATAACCATTTTCCATCCAATCTTAAAAAATTGTGCTGCAGCAAGCAATGAGGGCATCAATACTAGTCCAAGAAAATTCAAATTATATGTTCAATTTTATCAACATGCTTAACTAACCAATAAGATTGTCATCTGAATAAGCCTGGGAGTTAAAGTTGGAAGCCACATCCAAGAAACCCCCAATTGCTCCTGAAACCATGGCCTGAAGGAAAAACACAAAAGATAAAATAAGAATTTGAAAAAGAAAAGAAAAAAGGAAACTCAGATCATATGTTCTCTTCACACTTTCACATTTGAAACTGAAATTGACACTAACTTTCAAACGCGGCATGGTAACTGTTGGCGCTGCAGCTATTGCATGATATCCAACACCCATGCCATTTGCTAGCAATGATTGGGTGTATGGCATAGCTTCCATAAAAGCCTTGTTTGGTGGCTTACCATTCTTGCCAAGCACAAATTCTGCTGGAAGACCATCAATGACCTATGGTAAATTGCTTGTGTGAGACAAATTAATATTTTCAATGATGGCCACAGACCATAAACAACCAAAAACAAATAAATTGATAAAATCAAAGACCGCAGAAAATTTGAAGTTATGGCAGTTGTGTATACCATTAAGATGAGTCGATCATATGAAGGAGGCATCTTTGATACTTCCTACACAGAACATTTTTCCAAACATTTCAGTAACAACAAAACTAGAAGCAGAAACGAGAATCAGATTAAATCAACTAATCAGTATTCATTATGAGCAAATCAAAGTCTCAAAGGGTATGTTTGGATTGAAAATTTAGAACAGGAGGCAGGGCTTACTTTTTTTTTTAATTATGGACAATATAAAATGTTTTTCTTTCTAATAAATCAAGTGTGATTGAAGTTTTTTTCTTATAAATAAATTGAAGTATTATATGATTGTTTATCATGTTATTATTTCAACTTTTCAAAATACATTTTAGTGTCCAAAATTTAAAAAAGAAAAGTAAGCTCTCCTCTCCTCTCCTCAACCCTCCGTCCAAACACATCATAAGGCTCTGTTTGCGAAGCGGAAGGGATGAATGGATTGGGGGGTTTTATTTTTCTTCGCAATACAAAATCCCCTCAAAAATGGTCTTGTACAAAGATTTTGGAGGGTTAAGATAACTTCTTCAAATCAAATCCATGTTATTATAATACTCTCAAAATTAAAAATATTAATCATAAATATTCATTTATCATTCTCTACCAAACCACTATCTAAAAAAAGATGGAAGATTTCTCTATTCTCCTCTCTACTCCCCTCCTTCCAAAGCCTTCCCCTCACCTTCCCTCCAAACTCACAACTAGATCCTAAGAATTATTTCCATAATGAAAAATTACAGCATAACATATGAACCTACCAACATTCACAAATGCAGCCAAACCTATGTAGCACTGGCACTTCAAATTGAACACGTGTACTGTCCAACATTTCACAATGTCAGTTACCGACATATGTGGTTACATAAATTTGAAGTGATAGCTCAGTGGTAGCTGGTAAGAGCTTAGTGTTGTAACCTCAAGGTACAGAGTTCAAATCTCATCGGGGACGGTTGTAGAATGGTATTAGTGTCACTTTAATTAATGAAAATTTCCTCCTTCCCCAATTTAAAAATAAAAATAAAAATCAGTTCTATTTTTTCAAATTATTACTGATGCATATAGGTCTGTCTGGTATGACATGTTTTTGAGCTTATAGTTTATGTCTTATAAGCTCATTTGACTAAAAAATACCTGTTTGTAACTGTCACTTTCTCACAAGCTTATAGCTTATTTTTCCTAGCTTATAGCGGTTTTTGATAAGCTAATTCAAGTAGCTTATAGTGGTTTTTGATAAGCTAATTCAAGTAACTTATAGCTTATCATTTTTTATCTCAATTTTACCCCTGCAATCTTAGTTGAAACAAACTAAATATTAATAAAATATATCTTTTTCATGTCATTTCATACTTATAAGCTAATTCAACTGCTAATTTTACTAAACAGTAAACACTGTAAATTCAATCAGTTAGCTTTTCCACTATCAGTTATAAGCTAGCTTATCAGCTATTTGCTATATGCTCATCCGCTATAAGCCAGCTTATCCAGCTATCCTCTTTTACTATTTACCAAACAGAGCTAAGTAAAAGTGTTGTGTCGAATGTCTATGCCGGTGCTTCATAAGTAATCATAGAGTAAGCATTTGCTTTCAGTTTTCAAGTATGGTCTAGTTCCAACTTCCAACTATAACAAACAACTCCGGACAAAGATCATCTTAGGCCACGATCTATTATCGAACTAACCATAATTATATGAATATCATCAACTATATGTCTAAAACCACAAAATAAATTAATATCATGAATCAGTAAAACCAACACAATTCACAATTCAGTATAACAACCTGATACAAAAACCTCCGGCGATCTGGAGGCAGAGACGCTTCATTTGGATTCGCATAGCCATCACGATCGCAATTTGGGCGTTGGAAACTCTCAGAGCCGCTACGAATGAAAAGAAAATCGGAGAATAAGCGTGTGAGAGAGAGAATTGATGAGAGAAATATGAAGTTGAAGTGTTGTTACTTACCTGTAACCGGAGAGAAGTGGTTTGACAGGGAAGAAAGCGAAGACAAAAAGGTAGAGACCGATGAATTGGATGGTGATTGCTGTTATGGTGAATAGTGTTAGCTTTGTGCATGAAATTGAAGAAGAAGAAGAAGAAGAAGACATTGTAACGGTTTTTTGTGTGTGTTTATTGGATTGGATTGGATGGATCAAGATACGCTCAGCAGAGAGTGTAAGAAGCTGCCGTAAGAATAGGAACAATGGAAGATGAGTGATGATATGGGTTGTCTCGATAAAATTTTAAGTTTTTACTTTTAGTTCCTTAAAAAAATTATTTAGATCCTTAGAACAAATTATGACTTTTAAATAAGTTGTTGTTGTTATTGAAATACTATCAAACTTTACATATATTATTGATCTCTTTGCAAAGCATAAAATTTGATTTTTTTAGATCTTAATTTTTGTGTTTTTAGTTTTATAATCATTGCCATTTCTAAAAAAATTATATATAATTTCTTGACGAAAAAATATTTGTGATCATCTATTGAATATTTTATGCAAAAAAGAGAACAAAAATACAAAAATAGAGTGTGATTAATTTTAGAAAAGAGAACAAAAATACAAAAAAGGAAAAGACTAAAGTTTAGCAAAAATACAAAAAAACTAAGAGATATGATAATCTTGTCGGAGGAGAGGTGTGAACAACATACTCCAATGTAGAAGAAGCACCAATCTTGGCTAGGAAATTTGCACACATGTTTCTTTCTCAAAGAGTGTGATTAATGGAAGCTAGTCACTAAAGAATAAGGAGATCCTTGATGTTTTGAATCAACGTAGCATACTTATGAAAATATATGGGTTAGCTCTTTAAGGATTTGAACACAATGGAAAGAATCCGTGTAACAACCCACGATGAATGGCATGAAGCTCAACAAGGAGGATGTCAGATGCGTCTACAATGTAACCTGAAAAACTTGCAATCCAACATCCAGTTTGTTGTCGAAGTAATCCTTTAAATCCTGCTCTGATGGGATTTCCTAAACAATTATCATCAACATTAAGAATGATACAAGATTGATTATAAGAGTTCCATCAAACCCATTTATCTGCAATCACTCGGTTGGAGAGCTAGAGAAGCAAGATATTAGGGTGGAAGATAAGTTACGAGCTTCCATGGAAAGAAGTTGGGTAGGGATGTAAATATTAGAGAAACAAATAGAGTTCCAATTTCTCCAAGACCACCACACTCCTGCGGCAAAGATATTGGAAAATTATAGGAGGTGAGTCATTGCTTAAGCCAACATATAGCATATGTATTAGAGAAAAATTCAACGAAGGTGAAGCCCCAAGCATGTCGGAGATGGGTGAAGGTTGTGCAGTCTCTAATGCAATGATGGAAGGATTTTTCATATGAAGAGCAACGAGGAAAAAGAACATTAGGAGCAAGGTTCAGATGGTTAAGAAGAGATAAGGTATGGATATAGTTGTTATGGGCCAACCAGACAAGAAATTTTATTTTTTCTGGAAGACAAAGATGCCAAATCCATGCCCATGATGTAGAAGTGGCATCCCAGCCTCGTTGTTTCAAAAGTCAGGAAAAGCTAGCTTTGGTTGTATAGATTTCATTGGATTTTTCATGCCAAATGAAAGTAGCTTCTGTGTTGGAGTTGCAATGCAGTTTGTGGTTAATGATTTCGTCCAAGATGTATGGAGGAAGAAAAGTATGAAGTATGCTGAGATTGGGAGGGGTAGTCGAATAAACTTCATTGATTTTCAAAGCCATGTCATTTATATGCACATAGGGGACATTAGCACAAACGGGTCCAAATGAGGTCCAATGACTATACTAAAAAGAGGATTCACCCAAGCTAGCCAGCAAAGAGAAATCGTTCTTGAGAATATTCTTGGCTTTGATAAAGGAATTCCAAGTGATTGAGCTAAGTGTAGAAGTGGAGTGATTGAGAATAATGGCGCCAGAGGTGTACTTGTGAGATAGGATGTAGACCCAAAGTTTATTGGTCCCCTGAAGCAAATCCCAAACAAGTTTACCAAGACCGCTCCAAACCTTGGGTCTAGCAATTTAATCCCATCTAACCAAATTGAGACCTTTGTGGTTATCTTTCTTCTAAACGAAATCACAGGTTGTTCAATCAACGAGATCACGGATATCCTAAGGGAGCCAAGTGATTTGCATGTATTAAGAAAAGATGGAAGAACCGAAGAAGTGAGAGATAACATGTCAGGTTTATTAACAAGGCGGTGTTTCTAAGAAATCTAGTTTGCTTAAAGATATCAAATTCATGATATATGAATTTATAAAATCAATTTATTTGTTAAAAAAAACTTATTGTAAATATGCCTTTGAAATGAAAAATCGGTGGAAATTTTTTAGACAAATGTGATTGGTAGTCTCATGAGTCATTACATTATGTCATTCAATTAGGCGGACAAAATAGAAGGGAAATTTGATTAAAAAAATATTCTTTCTTAATATATAAAGGATAACGGATATCTAATTATCTTTTTAAAAAAAAATCTGATAAAAAAAGATGAAAACAAAAAAAAAAGTTTATATATGAGGTCTTTACATGTATATATTTTAGCACCATGATTTGTCTTAAGCCTATGTTTTAAACACAACATTTTGGTGAGCCTCCAAAGTCAAAACCTCCTATATTTTGGTCAGTTTTCCTAAACACAACGCATTTTCTCTTCCTAATTCTAATACCCCAAAAAAAAAAGCCAAAAAAATTAAATAAGAATTTGAGGTAGGAAGGTGTTTGTATTTAGGGTAGGCCTTCAAACATCTTTCTCTATAACTTCTCCTTTTTCCATTTCTATCAAGTAATACATGTTGACATCAAACACGTTAAAACAGCGTGCCACACTCTCTTCTCTTCTTTCAGCACCAATATATTTTTCCTAATAAGACAAGTCTTTACCAAAAATACAACGTATACAAGTTATAAAAAGGTAAATGTTAACTTGTGTCTTTAAGGGCACATGTTAAGATACTCATTATAGAAATACACATATTAAAATGTGTGTATTCAACTTTTTAAAAATTGTTATTTTGTATTTTACAATACAAAATTGCTCTTTTTAGGTTGTTTAACATGTGCCCTAAGACCATTCACACTGGTAGGGTCTTTACCATTTGAGACCCGGTACCTAATAGGTACCTCTAATGTGAAAAAAAAATTGAGGGTCTCTTAAGACCTAGGGTCTCACTTAAGACCCTCAATCTTAAGTGGACCCACGCCACTTTTCAATAAAATAATCATTATTTGAGTTGTTTTTGTTGCTTTTCATTAGTAAGTATCCATTTAGACATTTTTATAGAAGATCTCCATTGGAGTAGTTGAATATCTATTAGATACTATTATTAAAAAATAATAAAAAAGTGATGTGTCCATGTGGGACATGTTTAAGACCCCAAATATAAAGGTCTCCATTGTGGATGCTCTAAGTCACAGGTTAACATCACTCAGTTAAAAATTACACTTTCTTTCTTCCTCTTTCATGCTTGCTGTCTTACTGCACATTTCTTAATTTCTTCAACAAACAAACTAAAATGCATAACTAAGGTGTACCTTATGGTTACAATGATGTATCATTAGATGAATTATAGTCTAAGTTAAGAACAAAAAATATCAAAGGGGGAGAGAGAGGAAAAGTAGCAAACAGTGCATTATTGCTCTCCATATACCATTCCACTCATTCTACCATATTTTCTACCATATATGAAGATGACTAACCTCTCAAAAAAAAAAAACTCACAACCTAGAAAAATAACAATAAAGACTAAAGAGGACAAAAAACAACCATCATGAACATCATAAGAAATGAAGAAGAGGAAAATTAAAGAAGGTATGAAAATGGATAGGACTTCCTCTCCATGGCCACACCGCCGCCTCCCACAACCACCACCGTGAAAGCGTTGTGTCGTTGCCACTTGCCACCTTAAGAGTGGTCATGTACTCTCTCTTCCATTCTCTTTGTTTCCCAATTTTTATTTTCTCGGTTGTTTTTCACACTCTCAGTTCAGCACAAAAAATATATGGTATTATATACTCTTACCTCACGCACCCCAAATTCAACAACCATTTTTGCAACGTACAGTAATTCAATCATTAAAATAGTTGAAAACGGGGTTGAATAATTCAATCATTTTGTACGTTTTTTTAATAGGGAAGAAGAAAAAACTAGTGGTGCTTGTGGAGTAGAAGAGTTTTACTAAGTTCACACTTTTGTGTCACATATTTTTAGTATTAGGGTAAATTAGATATTTAGTCCCTTACCCAATTTTATTAGTTTTTTTTGTCTCATAACTACCATTTCTTGCATTTTTGTCCTGAAAATTTCATTCATTATCAACAAATTTAGTCTTGTTTCGATGATTTTAACCCTAAAATATTCCCTTAAAAAACCCCTAAATTCTAAAGTGGACCAACATAGTAAGTGGTTTATCGTATACTTCATTAATTTTTAAATTTTAACGATTACATATTTTTGTCAAAAAGAATGATCGTTGGATCATACATATTGATTGTATCTTGTTGTAAAACTACCAACAACTATTTTTTTTATACTTTTCTTCATCGTTTTCCCTCCTGTTCTTCATCTTCGTACACCTTCAAACTTAGAAAAATAAAAACTCAAACTCACAGCACACCTTTGGGAATCTAATGTATAGTTTTCGGGATACATAGATCTTTAAGAGAAGAAAAGATAAAGATTGAGTTTTTTTTTTTTAAATGAATTTGAGTTTTTTATTTTTGATTTTTTAGGTTTGAAGATAGATGAAGGAGTATGAAGATGGTGAAGAAGAAGAGAAGGGAAGAAGATGACCAAAAGTAATAAATAAAATAAAAAAGATAGTTATTGAGGTTTTACACAAAGATATAAGAGACCTACATAGTCCGACAATTCACTTTTTGACACAGAGAAAAAAGTAATGGCTAAAATTAATGAGGTTTACACTAGGCCATCTACAATCATTTACAATGTTGGTCCATCTTATACATTTGAGGTTAAAGTTAATGGAACATGGCCATGTTGATTGGCGGAAACAAATTTAAAGGACCAAAATATAAGAAATAATAGTTATGAGATAAAAATGAAACTAGAAAATTAGTTTTTTTAAGAGAAAATAGAAAATTAGTTAAAGGACAAAATATCTAATTTAGCCTTAATATTAAAATTTATTCATATAAAGTTACTGATAGATTATTTATGAATATTGATGAGACCTATTTAATATTATTTTTTTGAAGGACCTATTTAATAAATTATTTAGCTTGAGCACAGTTGCTTCGATCGACTATATATACGTTTGAGCGACGAACTAAGTATAGTACCAGTTATAGTAAACGAAAAAAGTGAGACCAATAAATTAAAAGTTTCAGGTTTCTGAAAAAACTGTCTTCTATTTACCTATCCTTCACTGCATATCAAGGCTGGTTTTTTATCTATATGCTATGGATGTTTTGTCCAAGTACTTGCAGAGCAAGCAAGGCTCCCAGATCATTAGGTTAGCAATAATGGTTTTGCTCCTGTGTTGTCTTTTCGTAATAGCTTTTCAGTCTTTTGATGATTTATTTGCATTCTGTTCTGGTACCATATTTGTAGTATGAATGAATGAAAGCTATATAGGCTATAATTTGTACTAACAAGGGTAGAGACAAAGAAATATTAATCAAGAAGTGGAGAAATATTATTGATAAGACACTATATCATAAAGCAATCATATCAGTTTCCTCAATTTCAATTTTAGGAATAACAATCTCCAGATTACTCCCCTTCATCTCAGCTTTAATCTTATCAATGTTGCACAATTTTCCAGTTAAATCAGCCGTAAGAACTCGTCGCATATTATGTTTATCTTCTGTAAGGGCAATAGTGTTCTGATTCAGAAAGATTTTCACATCTTCGATACAGCGGTCACACACGAAAAAGCAGATAATTCTTTTTGTCTACTATTTTAACCAATTCAGCTCTTCGATTGCATCTATCTTTAAAACCTAGAAACAATAAAGCAAATAAAAAGTTTAAGTATCAAAAAATCAAATCAACAAAAACAGAAATTTAAGATATGATCAAGAGTTATATTAGAAGTAACAATTACTGAGAGGAGGCTTGGGTCGACTGGGAGTTTTGACGAGGTGAATGAGAGAGGGCATGGAGTTGATGAAACCCCTGTAAGCGGAAAAGGCTGCCACAGAGTTGAAAGAGCGGTAAGCGTAAAAGGCTATGAGGGAAGGAGCGGCAAGGCGAAGGAGAGGGGAAGAGTTTGGTGAAGAGATGACCGGACGAAGGAGAGGGGGCAAGGAGTTGAAACGGCTGTGAGGGGAAAAGGCTGGCTCGGAGTTGAAAGAGCGGTAAGCAGAAAAGGCTATGATGGGAGGGCCGACTAAGCGAAGGAGAGGGGGCTTGGGGGAAGAGACGACCGGGTGAAGGATAGGGTGCAGGATCGGGAGAAGAGGGGAACGTGCGAAGGAGAGGGGGCATGGACTTGGGGAAAGAGGTGAGCGGGCGAAGAAGAGGTAGCATGGACTTGAAAGAGTTGCATGCGAAAAAGGCGATGGGGCAAAGGAGAGAAAAAGCGATGGGGTTAAGGAGAGACTTCAAGAGCAGACCGGAGGAGAGGAAGAGTTGATCAGAAGCCATTGATCAAAGATAGGGATTGCCGCAACCAAAAGTGAGTGACTAGTGGTATATTTATTTGAGGGAGTGAATGACTTTCATAATTTACTTGTGTAGCAAGCAAATTAGTTGTTTTTTCCCCAAGCCCTAGTGACCTTATATATATATATATATATATATATATATATATATATATATATATATATATATATATATATA
>Ga0099826_10002821_pt1 | contig 11450 bp, 8 predicted proteins | sample Mtrugardesep15_FD_76830 | JGI IMG/M metagenome (GOLD analysis project Ga0099826, IMG submission 76830) | Root nodule microbial communities of legume samples collected from California, USA - M. trunc garden sep15 | ecosystem: Host-associated > Plants > Roots > Nodule | place: USA: California...
AGGTACAAAGTATCCACCGGCTTCACCGATGACTAATCTTCGTCAGAGAACCTAGTGGGCAACCTTCAACGGGGTCTTCCCTCCCCACGTTTTTTTCAGCTACAAGGCTCGAACCAAGACCATGCTTAAGGGATCTGACCGACCAACGTAATATTAGTAGAGCTATAAATTATAGAACCAGGCTCCCAATTTGTTTATTGTTGAAATGAAAAACAAAAAGATAAATTGTAAATGATAATGAAGCTTTTCCACTCTAAATATCTTAATTAAAATTCCTCAATAATATTTAAGCTAATTATATGTACATATTTCCAGGCAAATAGTGAACACCCAATAGCCAAAGCTGTTGTGGCACATGCAAAGAAGTTGCGCAAGAATTTTGGTTCTTGCCCAGAGGAAGTGCCAGATGTTGTTGATTTTGAGGTACACATGGGAGCCGGGGTAAGTGGAAAAGTTGGTGATAGAACAGTTTTAGTTGGAAACAAGAGACTCATGCATGCTTGTAATGTTAAAATATCTTCCGAAGCAGAGAAGTACATCTCTGAAAATGAGATTCTAGCTAGAACTTGTGTCTTAGTTTCAATTAATGGAAAGATTGCTGGAGCATTCTCTGTATCTGATCCAGTCAAGCCAGAGGCTAAACGTGTTATATCATTTCTCCACTCCATGGGCATCACAAGTGTCATTGTGACTGGTGATAACCATGCTACTGCGATTGCTATTGCAAATGAAGTTGGTATTGATCAGGTCTTTGCGGAGACAGATCCAGTAGGAAAAGCTGATAAGGTGAAAGAATTGCAGGTATGCGTCTAACTCATGCTAAAACCAGTTTTTTCTTTTCAATTTGATCTGATGAACTAATGTAATTGACACATCTTGGTTATAAAATGATATGAAACTGGATGCAGATGAGAGGAATGAGTGTGGCAATGGTTGGTGATGGAATAAATGACTCTCCGGCATTGGTTGCTGCTGATGTTGGTATGGCAATTGGTGCTGGAACTGATGTAGCTATAGAAGCTGCTGATATAGTTCTGATCAAAAGTAATTTGGAAGATGTGATTACAGCCATAGATCTATCCAGAAAGACCATGTCTCGTATCCGGCTTAACTACATTTGGGCTCTTGGTTACAACATTTTAGGCATGCCAATTGCTGCTGGTGTTTTGTACCCTTTTACTGGAATCAGATTGCCACCATGGCTTGCTGGTGCTTGCATGGCTGCGTCTTCTCTTAGTGTGGTTTCTTCGTCTCTTTTGCTGCAGTTCTATAAAAAACCTTTCCATGTAGAGTCCATTTAATGGCCCATTTTTGCCTTCTAGTTCCACATTTTGACCAGTTTATAAGACCTAGGTGTAACTTTTGATCACCCAATTGATGTAATTATTTAATTGCTATTATTTATTCGAAATAGTTGCACCTGTTGCTCCATTTTTCCGGCAAATGTAGTTCATCTTGACTTTATCAATAAAATTGGAAAATGAAGCTGCACAATATGCTGAGTTGCTGACAGGAGAAATTGTTGTGGTTTGTGTTGGGATGGATTTTATTATTATTCTTTTGTAATTCAGACATATGTGGAAGAAGAAAAAAAATGAGTAAAGCATATAAGGATTGATAAAAAGAGTGTAGTTTAAACAGTTACAGATTGAGAGATGTAAACCCATAAAAAAATTATAAGACAGTGCATTTATTAGAAAAGGGATACAATGTTTAATCAAAAGCAAAGCAGATCAAAAGGATCCAAAATCAGCTATAAAACTACCAAATACATTTTTAAAAAGACATACACCATTCTGAGAATTATGACTAAGAAAGACTACCAATTTTGAAGAGAATCAAGACCATTTTATTAAACCCAACTAGCAGGACAAGTCATAATCCTTGTTTCTGAACAGAATCTCATTGCGATGTAGACAATGGGACCTTCTGATTTTTTTCCTTCATTTTTGTCATCATTGTTTGCTCTTTTCATGATTTGCCCTTTCCTATGTAGCAAATATTTTGATATTACTGCAAACATTGAATGGTGATACTACATATATGCTTGTAGTGTCGTTAACAACAATCATAAGAAATGTCGGTAGACGTCCATATCGTGAAGACGGCTTTCGATACAAGGATTTATACATGGATCAACCACCAACCTTGTTTGTGCTTCAATGTTCATATAAGTCAGTCACATAGTTGCACCAATGGCTCTGAGCCGGTCACCTCGAACCATAAGATTTGGTAGCTCTATTGGAAAAAATCCACACACGTCAAAGATTAGCTCACAGTTCTATGGATCTTAAATAAGCACCTCATAAAGACAGTAATAGAACACACTATTGCAAATGAGATTACACGATTGCAATCAAACATGAGAGTTACAAAGAACGATAATACTCATTTCACGCATTAAGTGGTCACTCACACTCTCCATTTCTTGTAAGAATTAAAGAGAAAATACTAACTCTATTACTATAGTTTTAGATGTATAAGGGTAAAACTACGATATAATTTTATTTTTATACATAAAAAAACTTCATTTCATATTTTGAAAAATAAGACAATTTAGCAATGAAGATTGAGTCTATCGAAAGAGACTAGATCCCACAACGTGACAAACAAATGGTACTGGAAACCTATGAAGGAAAAAATGAAGTTGATCTCTTCTAATATATAGGATAGTGGTTGCAACAATTTGCTATGTGTTGATTGAATAAACAAAATTGATTATACATGGCCGAGTAAAACATGATATTCTTATTTATAGATGCATATAATGTACATATTTGACGGATGATCTCATCTAAGTGTCAGTTTTATATTGAAAAAAATAAAAAGCATTTGTATTTATTCTGGCAATCATATTCACATGTATACTTAATTATTAATACTATATAGTCAGTACCTTGGAGTCAACGTCAATGTCGTATTTCTTCCTGCACATTGACACCCACATGCCATCCCCTTCTTCGGTCAAATGTCTGCCACACACCTCATCAGTCAGTTGTAAACAAAATAATAATTAAATTGTGACTTAGCTATGATAATATTGTTACAAAAAACCATACAATAAGAAAACGACGACAAATCAAATAAAAATGTTTGATATTTCCAATTGCAATAAGTGATCAAGAGTTGAAACTAATTTACCAATAATTTCTCCTTTGCAACATCTTCTAATCTCACAAGTCAACTACGCTATGGTGATCTAAATCTCTAATTTTGCCTTATACACACACCTTCAATTCAAAAGAGACACGGTCTCAATGAAAGCAATGGCTATGGTTATGATTTCTCTATTTATCTTCTCTTCCTTATTCACTATATCATGTAAGTCATTTCTCCCTCTATATTTATCTTCTCCTCCTTGTTTACTACATCAATCAAAATCACAAACTTTGAGTTATTTTTATCTATTTATTTTCAACATGAATCAACTTTCATCTTTTAAAATGTAAAATTCTTGATCTTGTCTACCTTGAAGCATCATGAGAAAGCTGAAATTGTATATTTTAATTTTTCATATATTGGAGTTGAACTTGATTGCATATTAGGAGACTAATTAATCCCATCACTATTTAGTCTGTGTTTGTAAACCAACAATATCACACCTTCAAACGAATAGAGATAGCTTCTTATATTATCAGAGAACATGGTACAACACTATATATGACTAACGTAGTTAAACATATGATTAATGAAATGAAGTGTTAGATTTAGTTAGCAATTTATTTTTTATATACTCAACTTCGTTAATCACGAACTTGAATGTGATTAACCATGATATATTTAGAAGATGATACATTTAAATTCGTCCAATCATCTTTTCTTTTCTTTCTTAAACTTAGTATGTGGTTCAAAGACCATTTAAGGTTAGAGCGTATGAACTACACCACCAGACCAACCCATACGAGTCTTTGTCCAATCTTGATGTATCCATTAAGCTAGCATTCATTGGTCATTCACTCAATTGTGTTAAAGTGTACAAACTACATTAATCTTTTAAAGAGTTATTAAATTCAGGTGTTCCTATTAGAGATATAGTAGCTGATAATAAAATTAGTCACACTAGTTAGCTAGTATATAATATAAGCCTCTTTACATGCTTTGATGCAATTACTTTTTCAATTCTATACAATATTGAGTATTCTCTTTTCTTACGCTCTACCATGGTTTCTAACAGTTTCAAATTGATCTTGAAATAACATTTGTGATTATGATATAACTTAGTTTTTTCCTCTAACCCCAATTTTCAATCCTGGCACCACAGGTGCAGAAATCTCAGGACAACCAGGAGTGAACTATGGACAACTAGGAAACAACCTTCCAACACCAACAACCTCAGTATCTCTCATCAAAAACCTCAAAGCCAAACGTGTCAAAATCTATGACGCAAATCCACAAATCCTCAAAGCCCTCGAAAACACTGGAATCCAAGTATCCATCATGCTTCCCAATGAACTTGTAACAAATGTATCCTCAAACCAAACACTTGCAAATCATTGGGTCCAAACTAACCTCGTACCCTTCTACTCAAATACACTCATTCGTTATCTTCTTGTTGGTAATGAACTCATTTCCTCAACAACAAACCAAACATGGCCCCACATTGTACCTGCCATGCAGAGAATGAAACACTCCTTAACTATCTTTGGTTTGCATAAAGTCAAAGTTGGAACACCTTTGGCAATGGATGTTTTACAAACATCATTTCCACCTTCAAATGGTACATTTAGAAATGACATTGCTTTGAGTGTTATGAAACCAATGTTAGAGTTTTTACATGTCACAAACTCTTTTTTCTTCTTAGATGTGTATCCATTTTTTGCTTGGACATCAGATCCTATTAATATTAACTTGGATTATGCTCTTTTTGAATCCGATAACATCACGGTTACAGATTCGGGTACGGGTTTGGTTTATACTAATTTGTTTGATCAGATGGTGGATGCGGTTTATTTTGCGATGGAGCGGCTTGGGTATCCGGATATTCAGATATTTATCGCTGAAACCGGTTGGCCTAATGATGGTGATTTGGACCAAGTTGGTGCGAATATTCACAATGCCGGTACATATAATAGGAACTTTGTGAAGAAAGTTACAAAAAAACCTCCGGTTGGGACACCGGCTCGACCAGGTTCAATTCTTCCATCTTTTATATTTGCTTTGTATAATGAGAACTTGAAACCGGGTTTGGGTACGGAGCGTCACTTCGGGTTATTGTACCCGAATGGGTCGAGTATTTACGAGATTGACCTTTCTGGAAAGACACCGAAGTCAGAGCTTAAGCCATTGGTGCCACCAGATGATTATAAAGGGAAGGCGTGGTGTGTGGTGGCTGAGGGAGCTAACAAGACGGCGGTGGTGGAAGCATTGTCATATGCTTGCTCACAGGGGAACCGAACATGTGAATTGGTTCAACCCGGAAAACCCTGTTTTGAACCCGATTCAGTTGTTGGTCATGCTAGCTATGCGTTTAGTTCTTACTGGGCACAGTTTAGGCATGTAGGTGGAACTTGTAACTTCAATGGTCTCGCAACTCAAATTGCAGAGGATCCAAGTAAGTTGTTTTTTTTAATTGCTTTAAGAACGTTTATTTTAGTTATACTTCCATGAAAACTGATTGATTATATAATAGAAGAAGAGGCCATAATCGTGTTTTGATTTTAAAATCATTTTGTAATATTGATCATACCCTTTTGATTTTATGTTTGACCAATACTTTGTACGTTTTCCTTTTTGAAGGTTATGGATCTTGCAAATACCCAAATGTGATTCTTTGATGAAGCCAACTCCAATCAGATGAAACCAACCAATGGAGTCATATAAAATTTATTGCTTTTCTTGCCGTGAATAACAAGAATAATTGTCGTATAAGCTAACATTTTGTATAACAAGAATATTAGCTGATATACATACATTCAATGGAAAAACAAAAAAATACACCTATTTTTTATTTTTGCATTGGAAAACAAATTGTGTCCTTCAAAAACGAAACAATGGATGTTTGTATTCAATTCAATGGGTTCAGCCTTTTGAAACTTAGAGCTTGTACCAGCCTTCTAGTAAATGCCATGGTTTGAAGTTTGTTTGAACTTGATTTATGATATAGGCGGTGTAAATACACAGTATACAAATTTATTGAGAAAACATTACCAGATAAGTGATACTATCACAAACAAAGTGCAAGTACCATGAGCTTGTTTTAGAAAGCAAACAAGATATGTCCTTCAAACTAACGTGAATCCAAAAGGATGCAACAGGAATGTTATTTCATTTGAGACACCAAAATTCAACAATGATTAATGAAGTTTAGACATAATTAATGATTATTTTATCTGAGACACTTTTTAATCATTTAAAATGATTTATTCAGTTAAGATAAAATTTTAGATTTAGTTAATGATTTACCAAACCTTTTTTCATAAGGATGGGAAATGTGTTGACCCAGATTCAAACCTAAGATTCCACACAGAAAGTCCTCATGCCCAAGGTTGTAACAACGGAGATGACCACGTGTATGACTTGCGTTAATCGATTAAAAAATTGTCAATTTGAATACTAAGTACAAATTGATGCTGAAATACCATTTGTGAACGATACAAATATGCAATCAACTGTTATAAACCTTTCTTCAATCAGCAAATATTTGCTTTTAGAAGGTATAGAATGGGTATATGTGTTTAAAAACATATAATTGGAACTATAAAAGAAATACAGTGAACATATATTTGCTTTAGTCAAGTTTGATAGTTTTTCTGGACAGAAGAGGAGGAACAACATTAACGAGCAGAACCATAAAACAGAACAAGTGAACAACGGTGAATGTAGGAAAGTCCAAATCTATGATCCTGAGTTACACCAGTTTTGCAATACAACCAATTGAAAAATGAAAAAGCAGAGAAATAGAGAAAATAACATAGCTCAAATACACTATTAATTCCATAAATTAAAAAGGCCAGGGAGAAAGTATACATCAAGTAAAGGAAAAATTACTCCGTATGTTTTCTTCTCTTTGATTTTCCTCCATCAGAATGATCAGAAGATACTGCAGAAACGCCAGAGCTGTGACCACGGGAGGATTCAGGTTGAGGTCTTCTGTTCTCACTATGTCTTTTTGGAGTAGTTGTTCGTTCAGAAAGTCCAGATATTGAGCTCTTTGCTCTGCTACTTTTTGTTGCTGATGTATGTGAACGTCTTTGAGCACTTTGTGTAGCCGCAGCTATAGAATTTTGCAGTGTTTGGTTTGGATTAGTTGAACTAATTTTTTCAAGTGCTCTAGGATCAGGGTAATGGACAACAGAAACCCGGCGTGAAATCTTTCCAGCTGTGAAAAGAGAAATAGTTTCTTAGTGGTTTAACTCAATAGGTATGCTATGACAACATTAATAAGAAGCAGAGTCTTGTGAGACATAATGACAAGAAAAGTGGCAAGATACAACAAAGGAGCAATAACAATCCAATATCATCTAAGGAGGTCAGATCCATATGATTCCAAACAGTGTGAAAAATATGGCTACAACAAAAAGATATTGGTCATTTTCATACGTGAACTAGCTATTGACAGTAGAGATTCCATGAATATTGGATTTATACACACACTTTATCTTGCTTTATATATTAAAAGATGGAAATATTTGAACTAAACAAAAATAATCAAGCCTCAGATCAGAGGTTTCTTCAGGGACAATATACAAAATGGATAAATATTAAACTGACCATATAGGCATACCCTCCAAATATATTGAATGTAAGTTCAATTTAGCAGAAGAATTAATTGATATGGTAAAAACCAGTTAAGAAAGACAATTGAGCCAATTGGTTCTCTCTCAAACCAAATTTTCAGTAAAACACAATATTCATTTAAAGCAAGTTCTTTCTTGAACTCTTTCATTAGATGTACTTTTCTCAATAAAACCTTAACTCACATGACCATACCCACATAAACAAATTACCATCATCTTCCCAGTGAATGATACTCAAGTGCATTTGTCACTAATCTTATACTTTCTTACAAGTCAATGGATTCATCATTTCGCTTATGCTTACATTTTGTATGCTCAATATTCACAATAATAGCTTTATACAAGATAGATGGTAAAGTCATTGACTAAATGTGAAAATACTGTTTTAAGCATCTGAACACAGTATCTAAACCTAAGCAACACACCAAACCAAATGGAGTATTCACAAGTCATAAGATAGTGATACAGATTACACCAGACTAGTATATACAAACATAGCATCACAGTTTAAAATCGATGACCAAATCACAAATCACAACTTAAGTTCACAACTCAACACACACAAAGAATAACAAGTTCAAAATTGACGGACAATTTGACAAATCAAAAGGTTCAAAATTACTGAGGAGTGGATGATGTTGGGATTGTGTTGTTCTGTTTAAGATTCAGCTTAGTAAAGCTAGGTTTCTGCTTATTAGAGTTGGGTTCCTTGCAAACTTGCAGCAATGGATATGTTAATGTTTTCTAGTTAGTGAATCATGATATCATTTATGCCAGGAGTTCTAGAGTTGAAGCTCAAAACAGAATCAGTCTCTCATCATCAATTCAGATTATATATTAAGAGTTTTTGTTTAAACGAAATTCCATACCAATTTTAGATTCAGTAGCAGAGGAAACAAAAACTGTTTCGTCTGGCTCCGTGGAAGCAAAGCTGAGAAAATCATATGTTTCCCCTGCCAAGATAGTGACAATAAAATTAGGGAATTTACACGGCAATCAATTTCATTCTATACCCATACCATAAACAATCATGTAAAATGCCATTTTATAGATCAAGATAAAGAAATTGAAAAAGAGAACATGGGATCTATAATGTCACAACAGATTATTCATCTCACTTACCAGACATGCCTTCAAAGCTGGCCAAGGTGCCCTCCTTGTTAAGTTTGAAAGACAATTCCTTCCCGCCAATGTCGTCTAACAAATTCTTGTCCTGGCCAACAGGAAATATAGAGAAACTAAGAGCATAACTTGAATGATTAATACAACATCAAATAGAGACTCGTCCATCATCTAATTCTGTCGTATAACGAAAACTGTCAATACAGATAACATCTCATTTGAATGGAATGAAACCAAAAATAATTGAAGAAACTTCCCAGTCTCTCACAATAAAGTAAGACAGAAAGAAACAAAAAAAAAAAAATTAAATAAGGCCATCAATAGGCATGTAAATTTTCTGCAGTCCTTCATGAAAGGTTAAAAACTTCCAAACATATATTGAACAGTAATAGAACACAAAATAAAACATGCAACTTAATTTTATTTTTCACAATTCGGATTCTAGCACCAGAAACGTAAACGTTAATACAGAGGCATAACCATAAAGAAGTTAAGAGCCTATTTGGATTGAAAACATATTTGTTCTAATATAGTTATTTATTTAATTGAAAAATTGAACCTTGTTTATACATTGTTTTAAGTTTAGATATAAGATCTAACTTATATACATCGTCGGTGTAATTTTTCTATGTTGTCAATCAATCATAACCATCCTTTCATTAAAAACAATTTTTTTTTCCAGAGGGGCCTATTTGCATAACTACTTATAAAGTCACACAGATATGATTAGGGCCTATTTAGATTGGCTTATTTGAGCTTATCTACTAGCATAAGTTTTGTGAAACTATTTGAGAGAACATACAAAAACAGCTTATGACATTGTTCATAAATTGTTTTCAGCTTATTTCCATAAGTTCTCTACAATAGCTTATGATAACAAAGTATAGCTTATACGAAAACAATTGAACTTTATTTTATCTTTTGCCTATACATAAGTGCTTATCACGACAAGCGCGCTCATGCTATAAGCAGCAACTAAAAATATGCTCGTGCTATAAGCTGCAACCCTAAAAAAACGAAAATGAAAAGTATAAAAAAGGAAGAAGCTTACATTGGAATTGGGAACTTTAATAAGCCAAAGCTCAGTGGAATCGTTCAAATTAAGATCAACTAGTGGTTCCGTTGAGTATTCTATAAATTCCTTGTTAGGTTTGTATCTCTTTGAATCATCGTCATCGCTCGATAATTTCATTGCCTGAAAACACAACAAACGAATTTGAAGATGCGTATTGAAGTGTGAGAGGTGAGAGAAGGATGAGAGAGATATATACCTGCGGTTTGGAGACGCCGGTGACGTGGTGGAGAAGAACAACGACGCAGTGGTGGCGGCAGATGCGGCGGTGAGTGAGAGGGTTAGAGAGAGCGAGTGCTATGGACTGAAACGCTGAGCTTTGGGTTTAAAACGCAGAAAGGGTTTATTGCATAGTGAACCGAAAACTGAGTTGAACCGGTTGGTTCTTAAGAAAAGTGGCTCAAATTTTACGTTTTTTTTTTTAAATCTCAAATTTAAAATAAAAATAATTAATAACGTTGTCATAAAGTTAAAGCGAAATTACACTGGAGGTTTTTTTTTTTACAAAATTACACCAGAGGTTTTTAAGTTTGAGGTTTCTAAGAAATTGGTCATTTAAGTTATTTTAGTCACGCATAAGTCCTTTTAAATTTAATGTTTGTAATAAATTGGTTTTAAGTTATTTTGGTCACACAAATCCTTTAAATTTGATGTCGCAGAAAGACTAAATCGAAAACGTTTACTAACTTAAATGATTCATGCGTAATCAAAATCATTTAAAGAACAATATGTTACAAACATCAAACACTTATGTGTAATCAAAATAACTTAAAAATCAATCTATTAAAAACCTCAAACTTAAATGACTCATGATGTAATTTAACATAAAATTAAAGAAAGACTAACAAACTAAACAGGAAAAAAAATCCCTAAAAAATTATCATCATTAAAAACAAGTTGAAGTTGGTAAAGGGGATGAAACAATTCTCAAAAATCAAAATTCTCATTCTGGTTTATATTCGTCAACTTGTAAGTACAACTATTCGTCTCACATAAGTCATGTTTTACCGAACAATCTCAATTAGTAAGATTAATTAAAACAAAAGCTTCTTTTAATGAAGGAGATAGATAGAGAATATGAAAATGTCTCATCGTAGAGATATTAATATAATTACAACAACAAAAAAACTTCAACAAGAACATTGTTCATGGGCTCTGAAGTCCCGATACTTCAAAATGGATTATTGTATTGTATCCCCTGTGTATCATGTACCGATATCTGCCTGATACTTCCCGATACGTATCAGGAGAGTATGCGAAAATTAAATTTTATTTTTTAAAAAAATAATTATCCGATAATTCCCGATACGTATCAGGAGAGTATCCGATAATTATCCTACACTGATACCTGTCCCAATATTTCCCAATTAATGTTAACTAAAATAACTTAACTCTTGAATATAGTGCTTCTTTTTTGGATCATATAGTATAACACTAACAATGTTTCTTTTGATATATAGTATAACACTTACGGTGCTCTTTTTGGGATATATTGTGTATGTAATTGTCTAATCATCACT
>Ga0099826_10002822_pt1 | contig 11450 bp, 4 predicted proteins | sample Mtrugardesep15_FD_76830 | JGI IMG/M metagenome (GOLD analysis project Ga0099826, IMG submission 76830) | Root nodule microbial communities of legume samples collected from California, USA - M. trunc garden sep15 | ecosystem: Host-associated > Plants > Roots > Nodule | place: USA: California...
GAACTGGCAACAGCTCCACTTGTCTACCTTAAGAAGATAGTTGAAAAGACCTCTAATGAGAGTTTCAAACGAGTTATCAAGCGTTTCATTGATCAGGTACAAGTTCCAACTCTACGTTTTCTTGATTAGCACCCAATACGAATGTTTTTCTTTGTTGGTATGATTAGCATCCAACAGTGCCGTCTATTTCGATACACGTTCCGCTATAATGATGTAAAACGCTGTATCTCGCATGCTTTTGAACTTTTATTCTAAATCGGGTGGAAATCCTAGAAATGCTGTCAAATGTTGGTGTTATAGGCAAGTTTTCAGGTATTTTAAGGGCAGCGAAAATGTGTTTTTGTCTCTACAAAAAAAAGTGTTTTTATGTTGATTACAAACCACCAGAAATTTCGATATTGAAATGAATGTGAACTGTGATAGGGCTTGCAATGAGAAAATGCAAGTTAGCACAGTGAAAAGCCTGCTATTTGGTAAGTTTATTCGAGGAGAAAGAATAAGAGGGCTTTGTGAAGTTGTAGACTCTCAGTTGCGGCACCATACTCCATACTTGTAGTATTTCCATTCTGGTGACATAGGCCTTCTACTAAGTTTACCTATTAAAATTGGTTTTTTTTATCGTTCTGTTATCTTTTTGGCCTAATTCTCGAAGGAGGAGAGGTTTTGGTTAGTACTATAGTGTAGGAGACATTAGCATTCATTGCTTTCAAATAAGCAAGATGCTTGGGAAGTGAGAGGAAAATTTGCATCATGACCCAGCAGTCAATGGGTCTTTGTTTGCATCGGACACTCGACACCAATAACAATTTGAGAAAATGACATTATGTCGCATGTGTTGATGTCGTGTCGGACACCAAACACCCCTTCGATTAGATGTGTCAGTGCTACAGAGGTTTGCATCCTTTGACTCTTCAAAGGAATATCACACATTGAGGTCCATTCACTCGATGGGGCTAACCAGGTTGGGTGGTTCTCCAGAGTCGAGATTTACTAAGTGTTGATCAAAACATCTGAGTATGTTAAATCAAACTGCTCAGACTAAGGCATGGAAGGGGCTGTAATCCACTGGTTCAACGTGTTACCAGAGATAGTAAACGATTTGACTTAACCATTTCGTTGTTAATATTGCCAAAACTTTTTTTTTGTTCTTTTATGAAGCAAACAATGGATAATTAACATCTCACCCAACTCTTTTTTCTGGTTTTTTCCCTTTACGTGGCAATTTAGGTGGAGTTGAATGTTGACTTTGTGCAAAAGAAAAGAGATGACGTGCCTTTCTCTCCGAAGGATCAGCAGTCTGTCGAAACGTTTCTTCAGGTAATCTCACTTTTCTTCCCTCCCTGAATCTGGAAGGGATTGTCTCCCGTGAAAGTTTTATCCACGGGACTTCCTCGTGTGAATATCTCACGGGAGAGGATCCATGCCCCCCTGAATCATGGTTCCAGTCCTTGGTGTAGCTAGACTAATTTATCGTTTTGATTTGACAGGCTGAGAAACGTAGTGGTAATAATTCATTTATGCAATACTACAAAAGCATCATGCGCAAGGCTGCTTCCAGGAAAGCGATTACAAAGAGGAAGAAGGTATGATGTCTTTATATCACCATAGAATAAGCTTCTCAGCAGTTACGTTTATGAATGATGCTGAACCATGTAAAATTTGAGTGTACACAAAATTCATTTTTCTGGTCATCAATTTTCTCGAGAGGAATGAAGACAAGTTTGACGACATAATATCTAGTATATCCTATAAATGCTGTGTTTCTGATATCATCCATGTCTACATAATCTATGCTGCAGTCTCCAGGCAAAGGAAAGAAGAAGAGAAAGCAGCATCCAAATGGCGTTGTTGATGGCAACCCTACTGATTCTGGAAAGAAAAAGAAAACGCAACATCCCAATGGCGTTGTTAATGACAACCCTACTGATTCTGGAAAGAATTAACGCTTTTTGCTTTCATGGTTTGGTTCTTCTCAGGTTGAAGAAAACATTTGTTATTTTCGTGTACACTTTGTTGTACCTTTAGGTTTTGAAATTTAACGGCGTTGAAGATGATTTTCGTTTTGCTCGTCGGACCTTATGAGCATCAATTTTGAAATATTTATTCTAGGGTTTTATGTAAGTCCTTAGGTTTGAAAGGGAATGTAATTCAAGATGTCAAGATTTTGCAACTTTTTGGAGATGCTGATCAGTGCAAGGAATACTAATCTCACAACTAGAAATGTTTGACAAAATGTTTGCATTCACTTCAGTTTTTGGTGGTAAAAGATTAAGTGCAAATCAATTATGTTTAAAGTTTTTTTTTTTATATAGAAATAATTATGATGTAGGTTCTACTTTAGAATACCATAGGCAGGAACCCCTCTAAAGTGCAATGGAGGTCACCATTCAGTTAAGTATTAAAAATGATTTTAAATTTGATGCACTTTAAAAGAAAAATATTTCAAACTATTATTAACATTGCTCAAATAAGTAAATTCAAAATTATACTTGTGATCCACTCTAAGTTCATCATTTCAATTGTTAATAAAATATTAATTTTAAATTCTTAAAATTGTTAAGTGTAGTATTCATGTTAGCAAATTTGTTATGAATTAAAATGACATTTGATTCAAAATTAAAACAAGAAATAGTTTGGTTTGGATCACGTTAGTTCCAATGTTAAATTTTAACTAATTTATTTTAAAATGAAACATATGAAATATTAAAAAAAATTAGATTACATTAAGTGGCAAAACGTCCATTTAAGTGAGCTTAGATAATTATGGGTACAAGACTGTAGACTTTCTTGATGTCCATCCTCTTAAGCCATGAGCTTTTACAATTATTTTTTCTTTAAGCTTCTTGAGATTCATTGAGAATGTTAACAACCTTCTAAGATGTAAGCATTTGTCAAGAATTCTCAATCATGTTTTATATGAGAATCTGATTCCATTCAAGAATGTTGATATTTGTCCTTCAAACACTCAAACATAGACATCAATGAATAAATGCTCAGAAGTCTTGATCATTATTAGAAGGTTTGTTATTAAAATGTCATTTGACTTGATAATCAAAACAAATTGTAGTGTTGATTTGGTATTTTGGAGTGTATTCATCTCAAAGTCTTATGTTCGATTCTCCATGATATCAACTTCAGTGGTCTAGTTTAACTTAAGAAGAAAAATATTTCAAGGTCTCAGGTTTAATTCTCCAAGATATCAATTTCGGTGGTTTAGTTTAACTTAAAAAAAATATATCAAGTCTCAGGTTTAATTCTCCAAGATATCAATTTCGGTGGTTTAGTTTAACTTTAAAAAAATATATCAAGTCTCAGGTTCAATTCTCCAAAATATCAATTTAGGTGGTCTAGTTTAACTAAAAGTAATAAAGGTAAACATTTAGGAAATTGAGAAACTAAACCAAAAGTAATAGATTTGGAAATAGAAAAACCATGAATGATACAAAATGAAGGAACCAAAAGTAATCTGGAAATAGAAAAACCATGAATGATACAAAATGAAGGAACCAAAAGTAATCACAACACACACAAAAGTCATGGTAACGCTTGCACCGTGGATTTTTTTTTTATTATTATTACTAACGAATATTTAAAGACATGCTCAATTAAAAAGAGAAGATTATATTTCTTGTTTTCAATTTCAGGTGTGAAAATATTACTCTTTATATTGAATTGTATAAATGTTTACTTCAATTTGAATTAATCTTTTATTTGCACTTATAGAATATAAAAAAACCCTAAAAATCAATAGCAAAATTCTTTAAGCTATTTCATACATACACTTGTATGGACAGACAACAGAATAGAGAATAATATTTATAATCACAGTAAAAACAAAAATATTTTCTGTGAAATTATGTTAATGCAAAGCATTCATCCAATATTATAGGATACATAGAATATAACCAATAAACTTCAATAATTGTCTTGCAAAGAAGAGACAAGAGAGGACACAGAAATCACTAATAATTTTGAAGGATTTGAAAAATCCCCATAATCGAAGTTACAAAAAAATCTCACAACTTTATTAATAAAACCTAAAGGGTTCATGCTATCATAAGAACAAAATTTATAAAATCTCAAGAGTAAAATTCCAAGTCCAACCACATTTACACATGGCTAAAGCTTACTCTACTCATGTCAGCAACATTTTTCAAATCACAGGTTCTTGAAAGCAGAATCATGAGTTTCCTTTTGTGGGGTGAGTCTAGCAAGAAGTGCCTTATTGTGACAGTGTTCTGTGTCCACAAAATAGAAATTTCCATTAGCCTTAAATGTCACATAAGGCCTATTGGTGTCAGCTGGACGAATATCCGAAAATTTGATAGTCTTTGGGATATGTGTTGCCAACCATGACAACATCTCAACCTCGAAGCTGTCTGAACCGGGTTCCCACCTGAGTTTGTGAACGTACGGACTGACGAACCAGTGAAGGATGGCGGTTGTAGACGCGCTAAAGAATATCACTGATGATGCCACTGCACCCTTAAGGATGACATTACTATCAGGGGATGTCATGAAGGTTATGACTGGACCGAGAGATACCGAGAGGCAGCAAGTTGAGAGAGATAGAAGTTTTACTTTTTTTATGGTACTTGAGATCGGACCGAAGTAGTAAACTCCAGTGTCCTTGTCTCCTTCCTTGGATTGTACTCCACTGGCAGGTCCAATGCTGATCTTGTCTTCCTCTGTTGTTGTGCCTTTAGATGCCCATCGTATTTGAGATGCAGCAAATTGGGAAGACGGCTTATATGCGGGATTCGCATTGTTCCACGGTTTGATTGTTGGATTAGTAGTAATCGGCCGTCCACATGTGGAGGACCTAAAACACTGGTACACTGAACAAAAGACACAAATGCATCAAAATAAAAACATTAATGGTCATATTATTAACAATAAATTAAAATTAAAGAAGAAAAAAAACCATGTTGGCATTCTAATTTCTAACCAGCCATCATTTCAGAAACAAAATCCGAAACATAGGTCTATATAGATTCAGTTCAGGAACATAAACTACGCAGCTTTGCTAACTTAGAATCATAAGATAAGTCATAATTCAAACTCATACTAAATAGAAAAAAGAGCAACACATAAACAAGACAATGGTGAAACTAGCAATGAAATTTTTCAGAATATATGAAACAAGATAAAAGAGGATTTCCTCAAGAGAACATTTCATTTATTTGCAAGTAACCATTTGAAACACCACATGAGTGATCATTGTTTTTAACACAAGCACAGCACCAACATTTTTTAACTTCAGATTCAGATTATGGGTTTCATAGGTTGTTCATAGCTGTAGCTATTTGTTACATTTACATCTTAATTTGAAGTTCTGTGGTGAATTTTGTGTCTTTTGATGTGTTCATGTTATATAGTTCAATAGTTGAGGGACTATTAGCATTTGGCATGAACCGAAACATTATGAACCATGTGTTAGAAACAAATCAAACCAGGACCCATGATTCACTTTATTCAATTCCATAACATTCTGTGATTCAAGTTTTAATATGGCAGAAATTAAAACCGACTAGGGAGATGAACACCTCTTGGTATCATTGAAGAACTGGGATAAATAAATCACAAATGGGAAATTTAACATATTACAAATACAAATTTTAAAGCAAAAGGGTTTTTTTTTGTGATAAGAAATAGGTAAGATATCTTTCTTTAGATTCTGTCAATGGCAGTATACATCTGTTTCAAAAAGTAACTTTAACAGAAGACTGCAAGAAGTCATCAAGAAGAGTCCGTAATTGGTGTTAAACAACTTGATTTCACATTTTTGTGTGCAAAAATTTGAAAGAAAGAAAACAAAACTAAAGTGATGCAACATTTTTGTAAATAAAACTTCACAACAATAAGGTTCAGTTTGGTTTCAGAAAACATTGTGTTCCAGTTCTCTTTTTCAGCTTTATTTACAAAACATCAGATTGTTTTGACTAGGGGTGGACATGGAACCGACATCCGACGGAACCCGGTCAAACCGCAAAAAAATTAATAAATAAAAAATCAGACATGTGGGCGGGGCATATCGGGTAATCGGTTTGGCGGGTTGTGTTTTCAGTTTTGAACGGATACACATGGGCGGAGTTGGAACTAGGAATTACACCGATCAAACCCGCACCCGCCCAAACTTATTAAAGTATGCACTAGTTATTTTATATTAATAGTAATATTCTGACATTTAAACTTTAATAATTAACCCACTCTAACCTCAGTCACCTGTTTTACTTTCTACTTGTCTATCACTACTTCAATCGAGACTCACAAACACAGTAACCCACTAACCAACACTTGTTTATTATCCTTTTATCATTTTATTTCATTTCTTCAAAAGACAAAAGTTCAAGAGAGCTCCTCCCTTTCTCTCTCTCAGCTTCACTACCTTCCTCTCTTGTCTCCTTTGTTTTTCATCATCGACCATACGCGTTGCAACATACCTTTTCCTCCTAGTCTCCCTCTCCTGCGCATAACCTAGTCACTGTATTATCTTGAATCAACCCAGAAACCACCTTTGATCATGTTTGTATGGTGTTTTTCTTCTTCTCAAATCTCCTTTTTTTTTGGACTTTTTGTTGGCTATCTTATTAGATATAATTATCCGCATGTACCCACCCGAGAAACCCGTTACCCGTACGACCCACAACCCGCACTATCCGTATAAGAGAATGAGCAGAAATGGGTCTTTACGTATAAACCACGGGTGATTCAGATTTGACATTTGATCCCGATGTCCACCCCTAGTTTTGAATTTGTTTTCTATTTTCAAAGTTTTACACTTTTGTACAAAAAACAGTAACAGTCCCTATAAGTTTATATCGCTGCTTCTATTCCATTACAGCCAAAGCTTATATTGTGTTAAAAAATTGGCATGAACGAAACAAACAAAGCATTATTAGAAGTCTCTTAATCAAGATATTGCCATCATATCAACTAAGTAAAGCACAAAGGGAAACACACAATGACAGAACATGATAATCAGTAGTAGGCATCCAATAAAAGAGGTAGAAATTCTGAGTTTTTCCCCATAATGGACATTTTAGAAGAGAAGAGACTAGTTTTCAGTAGCAAAGGGCTACACATCAAGTGAACAAAAATCCAAAGATGAAAGGGTCATGGCATTACAATCATACAGCTTTCCACTAGTCATGACGCCAAAGATCACAGTACATACAACACTAAGATCCCAGTGCCATCTTATTGTCATTAAATTTTTAATCGATAAGAAAATCTGATTGAAGTCCTTCACAATCTGTCTAACTGTTTGTCCCCCTACTTTCAAATTTCATCAAGTTCAACAATGTTGAAAAATCAGGGAAAACATTGGGGCAGTGACTACTGAGCAGTCTTTAAAAGCTCACAGTTTTGGGGCAGTTCTCTTCCCTTAAATTTATAACACTATGTTTTTTACTTCCTAAATAATGTTCATTGTTTAAAAAGTGTTGCAATTTCAGCCTAGCCTAGCCATTAGAAAATAAAAACTTAAACTCGCACCTTCATTGTCAACAGGAGGATTTCTCTCCCTCCAATTTATGGCATTTCCCATCACTTCTATACAGTGTTGTTAATTGCATGTCGCGGAAAATAGTAATTAGTTCAAATTCTAATATTTCACAGCGTTATAGCTGCTATCAGTGTTCTCATATGGCGGCGGTAACAGCGCTATTCCACCATAGCATAGCAGAATTTGGAGAAAACTGCTATTAACATGCAATTTAGTACAAAGTGTTGCCAAATCAGTATTGTCAACTGTGTTGCAGAAAATAGCATTTTGTTCAAATTCAACTATGCAACATAACAGTGCGCTATAGCACCGCTTTTTCCCAATATTTTGTACAAATAGCATATCGCGGGACAATAGCAATTTGTTCAAACCGCTATTTAACAACATCAGCGGCTATTTGACAACACTTTGCACTAAACCGTCTAGATATATCACAAAGTAGTAGTGATTTATTCAAATTTTCCTACGCGCTATAGCCACTATTTGACAACACTACTTTATAATAAAATCACATTTATCAAAGATAATTGATATGGACGAAAACATCACCCATTTTCTTGCCATAGTCCAAGGTCAAATTTAAAAGTTCATATATATTAGAACAAGCACTAAATAGTAATCTACAACTGCAGACTCCTTGCTTTTGCTATGTAGAAAATAAAGGCCTTGTCTGTGTAAATGCCTTAATTTGTAGCTTATAGCATAAGCTCTTACCATATAACCTCCAATGTATAAGCTATTTCCATAATAAAAGATAAAATAAAGTCAAATTGTTTTCCTATAGACTATATGAGCAGTTGTCATAAGCTTTCTTCAAAAAAACAAAAACAGTTGTCATAAGCTATCCAGGAGAACTTATGGAAATAAGCTAAATTCATCTTTTGAAAACGTCATAAGTTATTTACATAAGTTCTCCCAAACAGTCTCACAAGTGCTTATGTTAGCAGATAAGCTCAAATGAGCCAATATTTGACAAGACTGCTCATTTCTAATAAAAATAGCTTCATCAAAACAATTGAGTATCACAATCACATTAGTTATAATCCGTACCAAACGAGCCCTGAATTATAAAATGTACTCAGATATCTACAAATACAAACTGCATGTATGTTAAGTTCCACTTTTGAAGGACTCGAAACTAATTCTAAAGATGTAAAATTGATTTTAACATGTTTGACCGATACCAATTATAACCCATTCTGCATCTAGAATTAATTCTAACTTGAAGTTAAGATTTCTAGCTTTTGACTCAAAACGTGATTCTGACACTCAAATTTTATTGTTCAACTTACTTTTACATAAATCACTTTAACCATAACTCACTTTAAGCCAGAATCAGTTTTGCAAAATCAACTTTTGTCAACGCATAACCAAACATACGTAAATTTATCCAAACATAAACCATTTTACATTCAACGCACCTAAACAAAAAAATGTATTTTACAAAAAACAATTTATTCAAAATCAATTTTTGTCACCGCATAACCAAACATGAACATAGGGCCCATTTGGATTGTCTTATTTTTTAGCTTAAGCAAATAAATAAGTTTTTATGTACTAGTCATAAGCTTGACAAGATAGTTTATGAAGATACAATTATCATTAGTGAAAACTTATGAATTAACAAAAAAGCTTATTCATTTGAATAACTTATTTTTCATAAGCTAAAAAATAAGCCAATCCAAAACAGGCACATAAACAATCTACACCCATGTCATAAGTTGTTTCAAGAACATAAAATGCAAAAAACAAAAGAGTCTCATTGCCGCTATAAACTGAATCTCTCTTCCAAACAGTCTCAAAAATGTTTATGCCAACTCAAACAACCAATCCAAACAGACCCAAATTCACAAACAATACCAAACAAAAAAAAAAAGTGATTTTTGAGAGAAAATTGTGAAAAAAATTGAACTTTGAGAAAATAAACAGAATGAATAAATAAGGTAAGTTAAGATGATAAAACAATAACAGTTTCATTAATCATTGTATCATCATCAAAAACAAAAAAAATAAAAAAAAACAATAAACCCTAGTAAGATAGTTTTGTAGAGAGAGAGAGAGAGAGATTGAAACCTGAAGGAGATGATAAAGAAGAAGATAAACGGTTACGGGTTTGTGATCGGAGCAACTGAATCAAACTCATTGTTATGCTGCTTCAACTGAACGAATCTCTCTTTCTTTCTTTCTTTCTTTCTGTGTTGTTTTATATAGTGTATTGATTCAACGGAATGGAATGGAACGAGTATTGTTATGTATTAACGTTGAGGAAGAGTTGCATCAAAATGGGCATTTGGTCTAGTGGTATGATTCTCGCTTAGGGTGCGAGAGGTCCCGAGTTCAATTCTCGGAATGCCCCCTTTTTCTTTTAATTACAAACTTTGGATATCTATCATTTTATTTTGTCAATGGAACATTACTTATCAAGTGTCGTATTATACTTTTAATATTTTTTGTATTTTGTTTGTCAAAAAATTAATTAATTATATTTGGTCAAAAAAGGAATATGCGAAGAAAAAAAATACTTCACAATTTCAAGTTTTTTTTTTTGACAAATGCCATAAGAGAAGGTAAATGTAAATATTTTTCTTTGAATGTCTTATATGCCTTGGATTGGAACATCATCTTTTCACCATAAATTTTTTATCAAAAAAAAATAAAAAATTGAGAGAGAGAATATCTTAAAAGTCAGTTGAATTCATCAATTTAAAATTTTATGTCATTTTAACAACAAAAAATTGAATCATTTTATATGTCATTTTAGTAACATAAAATTGTATCGTTTTATCCTCATGAGCTTAACTCGGTAGGAATATTGCATTTTATATGTAGGAGTTGGGGTTCGAACCCCGGACACTCCACTTCTCGATAATTAAATTGTGTGAGCTCTACCCACTAGGCTATTTGACAAAAAAAAAATTGTATTGTTTTATATGTTATTTTATAATATCAATGAAACATTCATGTTTCTTTTTTTCTATTATAACTTTAATTCTGAAATTATCAAAGTGACATATAATTGGTGTATTACGCCCATTGAAATTGTTTAATTCGGAGGTTAACATCATTTGTTAGTGGAAACTGACTCGCAATCGGTTGTTTCATATTTCAAGTCTTTTTACATTATTTTTTGTTGGCATTTGAGAAATCATTAGCTTTATAGTATATGTATTATTAAGGATTTCTCTTTAATTGTGTCTTGTATCTATAAGAAAGAAATCATTGTACGAATAAACTTTCTAACTATACTATTCGAATGCAAGACTTTACTAATTAGTGGAATGACATTCCTTCTTTTATTAAAGGTTACTTTTTTTTTATTATTGAAAAAAGTTGACTTTTTTTAATAGATTCAATCTTTCTAACTTTTATTTGGGAAAAATTTGTTAGGTTTTGAATTTTACCTTCGTTGTTGGTGAGCCTATTGTTTACGTTAACGCCTCAATTTATAGCTTATAGCATAAGCGTTTATCATATAAGATGTTATGTGTAAGTATTTCTATAATAAAAGATTAAATAAAGTTAAATTATTTTCGTATAAGGTTATATGCTATAAGCAGTTGTCATGAGCTATCCTGAAGAACTTATGATAATAAGTTAAAAAGTGATTTTCATTCTAGTAAACAAACACAAACAACTTGTGATTTTTCTTAAGAAAAATCTCTAAAATTTAATTTCTAAATTATTGAGTATCAAAATCACATTTTTTATAATTTGTACCAAACGAGCCCTAAACTATAAAATATACTCAAAGACCATCTACAACTACAAACTCTATGTATGTTTTGGTTTCACTTTTGAAGGACCCAAAACTAATTCTAAATATGTAAAATTGATATTAACATGTCGGAGGACACCGACTGTTGTCGGTTTCGCAAAGGGATAAACCCTAGTTAGGTGGGTTGATATATATATATATATATATATATATATATATATATATATA
>Ga0099826_10002823_pt1 | contig 11449 bp, 6 predicted proteins | sample Mtrugardesep15_FD_76830 | JGI IMG/M metagenome (GOLD analysis project Ga0099826, IMG submission 76830) | Root nodule microbial communities of legume samples collected from California, USA - M. trunc garden sep15 | ecosystem: Host-associated > Plants > Roots > Nodule | place: USA: California...
AAAAAAAAAAATAAATATATATATATATATATATATATATATATATATATATATGGATCATTACAATTAAGTTTAAAATTGAAAAATCATACAAATAAGAATTACAAAAAAAATTAGGCAAAATAAAAGAATTCAAAATTATTGAATATAATATGTTTATATATTGATATTGATATGATTGAGTAAATCATTCAAGGATGGAGCATAGACAGAAAAAATTCATTAAAGAAATTGTGGCTAGTTCCATGTTCACAAATTGAAATTGGTCTTTCTTTTTTCAGTTTTATCATTAAAGAATTTGATTTTAAAATGTAGAGTTAACTATTTTTAACTGAACATTTTTTACAAAATTATGATTTGTTTTTAAAAATAAAACAATTCGTGAGAGATTCAAACTCTCGCGGGGAAACCCCATGTACTTAACCACTCGGCCAAAGCGACTTGTTGCTAAACCAATTCTTATCCAATAATTATGTCCTTCTCTGCCAATTATTTTTTGCAATATATACAATCTATGATCGTTAAATCATGATAGTTACTTTTAACTTTATTTATTTTCTTGCAAAATGGAGGATTGATTTTATATTTGAATAACTGAATCTTCCATTATATCGTTTAAAGATTCTAAACTGACATATAGCCGATAGATGCTTTGATTTACAGATTTATATTTATGGAGAAATATAGAAAAATAATGTTAATAAATTTCTCATTGAGATGAACATTTTTACAACCAAGTATGATAACAACAAAAGATTAATCTTCTGAAGGTGAGAAACTAAACTGCTACAAAAATGGGCCAGATATACGTCAGTCCGATGATATCTTCTAAAGAGCTAAATCAATTCAAGTGAGAAGCGATATCTAAGAAAATCTCTTCTCTGCAAGGAATAGTGAGACCACCCATTGGATGGTCATATTCAAATTGTTCCTCCGCTTGGTTCAACAGTTCTTGGAATGAGGTTTGGTTTAAATATGATATAGGGATCACAAACCGCTTCATTTTTTCTCCTACGTACACTGCTAGATACCCTTTTGGCACGTCCAAACCTTTTGAAGATGATGCCCTTGATCTGATGATACTAGGTAAACGAAAACCCATTATTGTATGTATGTATTGAAAAGAGAAGCTTAGTGTAAAAAATAAAGACTTGTTTGTAAATAGAAGGCTCAAGTTTCTGAATTTCAAATCCTTTTGGTTGTGAATGGTTTTGTGTTGGTCCTAAATGCTCGTTTATATAGACGAATGAAAGGATATGTAACACACAGTCGGCAACTTGTAGGAGAGCCACGAGAACGAGATGGATGAGAGTCATGAAAACTATGGGAGACAAGTCCATATGAAAGATCACATGGTATTGTTTTGGAGGACTTACACATGGGTCAACATCAAATTAATTTCATGGTAGATAATGCACCCCCTTGAAATGATGCAGATTAGTCTATCCGTTCTTTAGGTCGATACACGCTGGACATTAACACTTTGATAATGAAGATAACATGCCTGAAACATGTTTACACAATTATAAAGTGATAGTGAATGCATGACCAAATATATGAGGTTGAAATTGAAAGTGTGGTGTACAATCTTTAGACAACCCACATGCTATATCATCTTATCCTTTAACTCTTTCAAACAATAATTTAGCTTGGCATTAGTTTTGCAAAGAATCTCAGTAACTATAAATATACCTACAAATTGGCTTCAAACACAACAGAAAACATTGGCATCCTCAAGTATTAGTTACATTCTTCTAAATTTTTTGAGATCTTTGCTTTTTTGAGTTTGTTCTTCTCCCTCAAATATGGGTTTCCGTTTAAATGTTATTCGACGGGCATCATTCACAGCTAGCCAAGCAGCACTAAAATCATCAGAAGTTCCAAAGGGCTATGTTGCAGTGTATGTTGGAGAGAAACAGAAGCGGTTTGTTGTCCCAATATCATACTTGAACCAACCATTGTTTCAAGAATTGCTACATCAAGCGGAAGAAGAATTTGGATATGATCATCCCATGGGTGGACTCACCATTCATTGTACTGAAGATGTCTTTCGACACATAACTTCTCGCTTGAATGAGCTATGAATCTGACACTGTAGCAGACTGACAGATTAGTAGAGACATTTTGTACCATAGGAATATTTTTTAACATGTAAAGATGATACCATTTCGTGGGAAATAGAGAAAAATAGTTATCTAAATTATAAGAAAAACAATTTTCATATATTTTTCTTGTGTTGACAGTGAGCTCAGATACTTGATCAATTACAACTAGAGCGCTATTCGCAATTCAAACATCAAGAAAGCATAGCAATCTACTTTCCAAAGGGAAAAAAAGTAGACTTGTATGTCCTCATAAATTTTACAGTAAAAATGATATAAATAGTCAGTGCAGAGTTAAATATATTTTTTAGAACCAAAGAAAAGTACCAAGCATAAGTAAACCATGCATAAGTTTATTTGAGACATCATCTAAAATTGATGACCCCAATCAAATTTGTGTTCTTGCTTTGTATCAACTTCAATTAGTTCATTAACGTCTAGTGGCCTCCACTCTGCATCAACTAGCCACTCCATGGTGTAGCTTCAGGGATACCACACGATTCCACCGTTGAAATCTCAATTTCCAAGCACACTCTAAATTTTCTGGTTATGAATATCGACTATGTTTCTTTAAAAATTAAAAACAAGTCACAATTTATAGTTATTTCTTTAAGCTTGTTGAAATAAGATAATCTGTTACTTTTATTACTCTAACTGAACATTTCTCTAACAAAATCAGTTTTGCTAATTCAATTAGCTAACGGGGAAAGGACCTACCATAAAATTAACATGAAACAGTAAGGAAAAAGAATATTGTTGAATGACTCAAAATTTGTGATTATGACGGAGTGAACAATCGTGACACAATTTATGAATCGTGGCGCGATTTCTTAGGCTGCAAGGAAGCTATTGGAAGAATAATCGTGGCGCGATTTCTTAGGCTACAAGGAAGCTATTGGAAGAATAATCGTGGCGCGGTGGGAAAAAATCGTGGCGTGAATTTTGGATAAGGGTGTAGTACTGTAATCTGTACGAGCTTTATCGTTGCATGATTCAGACAAATCGTGGCACAATTTTTCCTGGATCTGAACAGTATATAAGCAATTTACCATTTGTTGAGTGAGTTTGTGAATCTCATTGAAATCAAAGTAGAGAACTTTTAGGGAACTTAGAGGTTAAGAGTTCAGGGTCTTGGGGTTAGATTCAAAGTGTCCAAATGTGAATCATAAAGAACCAAAAGAGAGGGCTCTTGGGAAAGCGTTGGTGTCTTTAGGGAGAGGTTATGGTTGGGAAACGCATGAGTGGAGAGTCGAGCAACTTGGGTGAATTTTGGGAAACCAAAAATGAAGATCCTTGCGAAATCAAAGGCTAAGGGTTGGTTACTTTTGGGGGTTAGATTATAGAGTTGGAAAACAATTGGGAAACATCTTGGTGAGTGAAATCATCGAGTCTCTTGTTTTTTTTTTTGAAGAAGCTAAATTAGCCCACTTAAATTGACACCAGAGAGAATCGATCCTGAGACCTCCAAGAGGAGCATACTCCCAAGTCCCAAGCCAATACCAACCCAAGTGGGTTGACTCTCTTGTTAATAGGAGGAGATTGAGAAACGGGTAGAAATTAGGTTTGTTCTTGGAGAACTTGTTGAAACTAATTTCTTGTAACCTTTTGTATCTCTCTGTAAATAACTCGTTGATAGTGAAGTGGAGAGATTTCTCTCCCTCATAGTAGGTCATTATTTGACCGAATTGGGTAAACAATTATTTGGTGATGTTCTATTTTCTCTACTCTCTTTATCGTGTTTATTCTTTGGTTCGATTGTGATTTTGTTTTACGCCAGATTGCTTCATTAGATCTAGAACTTGTTGCTTGTGGTTATTTTGGTTATTTGTTGTCATTATATTTGCTACAAACATATAAATTTCATTGATGTGAGATTTGAAGTTACTGAATTCACAACAAATATGATTCAAAGAACAATTGTGTGCTATTCTTGTGACTTTGATAACGCCTTTGAAGCATATGGTGTTGTCTTAGCGACTTTCTCAAGGTTCATTATCAAATATGTTTTAGTAGATAATACAGGCTTCACCTCCTTGATAAAAGGCCAGCAAAGCATATCAATCTACATGAGATAATAACAGACATGCAGTGTGATTTATGTTGATCTATTGTTATCCATTGCCTTATAGTCACTCATCAGCTGGACATCAACAAGTATAATAACGAAAGAAAACATGTCCAAAGATCTTCATTTGCGATCGATAAATAATGATAACTATTCTTAAATTTCCATTTTTCTGCAACATGGGGAATCAATTTTATAATTTGCATAACTGAATAATGATAACTATTCTTATTATATTGTCTAGAGATTCTAAATTAAACATATAGCAAATAGATGTTTTGATTTTTAGTCCTCTGAGTTTAGGGACAATGCATAATATATGCACGGTCTAAGGTTCAAACCCCGGCCACCACAAAAAAAAAAAATGTTTTGATTTTCAGATTTATAACTAAGGGGAAATACAGAAACACAATAATAATGTTAATAAATTTCTAATTGAGATATACTTTTTACAATCAAGTATGTTAATAAAAGATAAACTCTTTTGAAGGTGAGAAACTATACTACTACAAAAATGGGTCAAATATCTACGTCAATAGTATGCTATCTTCAAAGAGCGAATTCAATTCAAGCGAGAAGTGATATCTAAGAAAATTTCTTCTCTGCAAGGAATAGTTAGACCACCCATTGGATGGTCATATTCAAATTGTTCATCAGCTTGGCTCAACAATTCTTGGAATGAGGTTTGGTTCAAATATGATATAGGAATCACAAACCGCTTCATTTTCTCTCCGACGTACACCGCTAGATATCCCTTTGGAACATCCACAACTTTTGAAGATGATGTCCTTCTGATGATACTAGGTAAACGGAATCCCATTGTTGTATGTGTTAAAAGGAATGGATTGGTCTAAAAAAGAAAGAGTTGTATATAGAAGATTCAAATGCTTTAGGATGTGAATGGTTTTTTGTTTGTCCTAGTTGCTTTTGCAGCCATAAATATATATAGATGAAAGGATATGTAACAAACAGTCGGTAACTACAATGATCAATGAAGGAGGGCCATGAGAATTTAGTCATGGCCAGACAAGAGCATATGAAAGATCACATTGCGTTGTCTTAGAGACTTCAAGTGTTGTAGTAGATAGATAATGCATAATTCTTGAGCAGTAGCGTCATATAATTGATAGACTTGAAAGTACAACCACAGACATGTAGAATGGTTTCTGTTGATGTCCATGGCCTTATAGTCACTTACCAGCTGGACATCAGCATTATCATAATGCAGAAAACATGTCTAAAGCATGTCTAAAAAATTATGAAGTACACCAATTATGAACAATTATGAGGTTGCACTTGAGCACATCTCATTTGGTAACAAGTGGAAGCTTTGTATTGGACATTGGTAGGGTACACTCTAAGACAACACCACATGCTACCTTATCCCTATGCTCTCTATCCTTCAACCCTTCAATAATGGTTTTTCTTGGAATTTGGTATTGAGAGAACTTCAAAATCTATAAATACACTTGTCATCTCCTTTACTAACAGCACAACTCATTGCATCATCAAATATTTAGTTACTTCCTTCTTACATTTGAGATTTTTCTCTGTTCTTCTTTCGAACAATAATAAAAAATGGGTTTCCGTTTACACACTATTCTAAAGGGTTCAGTAACTTCTAGTCAAGCAAAATCAAAATCTATAGAAGTGAGAAAAGGCTATGTTGCAGTGTATGTTGGAGAGAAACTGACGCGGTTTATAGTTCCTGTGTCATACTTAAGCCAACCTTCATTTCAAGACTTGTTGAATCATGCTGAGGAAGAGTTTGGATATGATCATCCAATGGGTGGCCTCACCATTCCTTGCTCCGAAGATGTCTTCCAACATATAACTTCTTGCTTGAATGGGCTATGAATCTTACATTGTAACATACTCACATAAGCTAGATTAGTTGAGACATTTTTTAAATAGGCATTTTTTTGACTTGTGAATTGTAAATATTTGAAACTTTTCATGAGAAATGGACAAATATTACCATCTGAATATCAAATTCAAAAATTTAGGTTTAATTGCATGTTTAATCCCTTATGTTTATGATAGTTTTTAACTTGGTCTCTTATGTTTTAAAAGTTTCAAGTTGGTCCCTTACGTTTTAAAAGTTTCAAGTTGGTCCAAAACGTTACTCACATTTGAATAAGTTAGTCCCTTCCGCGACATGATATTGAGTTTAATAAAACAAAGAAAATTAAAAAAAATGTTTTAAAACTGGTTTTCTAAATAAGTTAAGTTCCATCACCCATATTGTTAATCCGAATCTTTTAAACGTTAAGTGACTGAAGGGACTAACTTATTTCAACGTGAGTAACATTTTCGATCAACTTGAAACTTTTAAAACGCAAGGGACCAACTTGAAATTTTTAAAACATAAGGGACCAACATGAAAACTAAAATAAACATAAGGGATCAAACATGCAATTAGCCAAAAATTTATGTTCTCTTGTTTATTGTTTAATGATTTAGCTCGTTTACTTTATCAGTTACAACTTTCACTAACTATAATTAGTTATTTAAATATAAGCCTGCTTATGAAGAATAAATAATTTTGCTGATTTAAAAAATGCAGCCTACCACAAGTTATAGTTAGTTCTTTAAGCCTGTTGAAAAAAGACAATCTGTTATTTTTATTTCTGTAAAATTCAGCTAAACCTTTCTATGCAACAATACCTGTTTTGCTAATTCCAGGTAAATAACTAAAAGTCTTGAAATCAATTAGGTTTGGCCTTTGTTTTCAAAAAATGGATTTTCTTCCATTGATGATTATATATTAAGAGGTATAGTTTGGTTAAATATTTCACATATATTCAAAAAAAATAAAATTGAACATGATGATTTTAACAATTGTCTTATCTCGTAAGTAAAAAATTGTACTCCAACAAGGAGGAAGTCAGTAGGAGTTCTTTCTCTTAGACAAAGAGGAGTCTGCACCCAAGTTCTAAGCACTTTCACCTTCTGCAAATCTTGGTCAATTCCTTTGAGCCAGTCATGAAACTTCATTTGGGCAGCATCTTGAGCATCTATACAAGATTTTTGAAGTGCAGTCAAGATGTAGTCTACCCTTTCCTTCAGCCTTTTCCATAGCTTCTTATAATCATCTTTGTGCACCAGCTCTTCTCTAGTTTGAATCAGACTGTTCATCTCCTGAAATACATTCTCACACACATCTGCTAATAATACAGAATCTAGGAATATAGATGGTGGTGAGGGTGTATGAGGTTTGGTAGGAGTGCAGGTCTGAATGGCTCGTCTAGAGGTTAATGGTTGGCTATTTGTGATTGAAGGTTGCATATTGATCTCTGAAGTTTGTTCAGGAATGGTTTGAGACTCAATATTAATTGACATAGACAGTTCAGGAATAGCAGGCTCAGGATCTTCAGAAGATGTTTGGTCAGAAGTAAGTTGTTTAGAACCTACTTGTTCAGGCTCAAGACCAAACACTTCTTCATTGGGAGGTGAGGCCATTTCTGAGTTAGGTTGTTGGTGTTGGGGGCTTTCTAAAGTAACTTCCATAGAGGTTACTTCAGAGGCTTTTTGTAAGTTTGGCCTAACTTCTGGTAGTTCACCTAAATAGTGACTAACCAGATTGTCTAAGACAGATGTGTCTTGAGTTGGTTTGGTTGATGGGGGTTGAGATGATGATGAAGTTTCAACATTCATCTCAGGAGAGACTATGTTAAGTGGTGGGATTATTTGTGGTTGAAGAGGATGGTTGATGGGTAGTTTTTCACAAACTCTATTTCTCATTTCAGATAAATTACCTATCCTTTCATCTACACTAGGAATCATAGGTTCAAAAGTGCTATAGCTGACACCAGGTTTCTTAATTGGTTTGGTGGATGATGATAGGCCTTTGTTGAGAGTTTTGTAAACCTGACTTAAGGTTATATCATCATAACTAGATGATGTAGAAGAGGATGATAGGGTGGTTGACTGTGATATGGAGGTGGAACTAGATTCTATATTAATCACATTAGCAGAGTGAGGAGAAATAGTATTACCTCTTGAAGCTTCTGAGTTGACAGCTTCTTATTCAACAGTCATTTCCTTTTGAACTCCTTCAGAGGTCATCAGCAGCAGATTCTCAGCTTCAGTTGTAGCAAGCTCTTGTACAACATCAGCAGCATCTATGACCTTTTGAGCATCCACACCAGCATCTTCTCTAGCAATGCTTGATGTAGGAACTTCAATGTCCTTTGCTATCTCCAGTGCCTTCTGAAGACCAGCAGCCAGCTCTAAATCCTTCTAAAGTGAAGATTCTTCAGCAGCCTTCTCCCCAAGAACTTTTGTAACCAGCTGAGTAGCCTCTGCTACTTGATCATCATCAGCAATGTGCTGAGACTGTTTCACCTTTCTCATAGCATGTCTCCTTTTCTTCTTAGGAATGGCAGGTAGTTCTGGAGCAATCTGTGATGCAGCATCAGATTCGCCACTTCTGGTTCTTTTCCTTAGCAGTGGAACATCATATAAGTCTTCAACCTCTTCTTGGATAGATGGTACAGCAGAACCAGTTGCATCAGTCTCCATAGGAGCTTTTTCTTTCTTGGCCCTCTTGACCTTCTGAACAAGTTCTTCAGAAGCATCACTACCAAGGTATTCATCCTTAGAGGTTGTCTTTCTCTTGGTTTTCCTGCTTCTGGCCACAGGAAGGGCTCCTCCATACATGGTTTCAGGCACATCCTCCAGCCTGATTACCTCACCATATGTTTCATAATGGTCTTTGATGTATGCCATCTGAACTACTAGGGGATCTTGCTTGCAGATGGGAGGAAAGTCCTTAACAATTTCAGATACCACTCTTGATTCTTTCAAGTCTATGCTAAGCTCTTTGAAGGCTTTAGCAGGGATCAGATGCATCTTTACTAGGGTTGCTCCATTGATTACCTTCCCTGTTACAGTTCCCAACTGCTCGTCATTGAAGAAGTTGATGTTCTTCATTGCCTTCAGAATTCCTCCTTGGTAGAAGATTTTTGACAAGAGTCTGCCATAAGGAACCCAACATCTGCCTTTCTCCTGGTTGTTCCTTAATTCTTTGATCATGTACTTAAATATGTATTTAGGTACATTTACCTTGACTTCTTGCTTGATGAAGTAGTGCATAAACACTTTGTGACCTAGTGAAGGCTGATCACTGCCACCACCTTTTGGTAACAGATTTTCGTTTTGGATCTTCAGGAGCAACTTGTTCTCCTTACTCAAGTTGCAATAGGGTTGACTCTGCTTCGTGCCAAACATGGTCATGTTGACAATCTCCTTCCAAGGACTTGTCTTTGCATTAGGTATCTCTTCTCCTGCATACTTTCCAGATGCATCTCTCCTGAGTACACAAGCAATCATGTCTTTAGAGATAGCAACAGGGATACCCAAGATGTTTGACCTTATTTCAACATAGGTAAATGGTTCCAAACCCATTTCCTCTCTTGTCTTCCCTTCCAGAGTGGGATCAATAAGAAATTTCTCTGCTTTTTCAACCTTTGAAGCAACTCTGTCGTAAACTGAAGCTCTTACCCAGAAGTGCTTTACCAGGGTCTCATATGTTGGTCCATTAAGCATGTTGAAGAAGTCCATCAACTCTTGCTTCTCGTAGTAACTTCTGATATCACACCCGTGATGTGCTAAGGAGATGAAGTCCACAGGATTTTCAGTTTGGACTTTCAAATCCCATTCCTCGAGCTTCATGGTTCTTCCTTTGATCTCATAAGCTGGAGGTGCTTGTTGCATGTTTGAAGTTGATTCTGGAGCAGAACTAGAGCTTGTCATTGAAGAAGATGAAGGTTTTAGGGTTCTAGGTGTTTGAGAGATATGAAGATTGCGCTTACTTCGTAGAGGATGGTTGAAAATAGAAAGTGTTTGTAGTGAAGTGAGTAGTGTGTAAATTGTCTAAGTGTTTTGAGTAAAACGTTTACAATTCAGGCAAGGGACAAACAAACACATGCATTAATGACTTAGGGGGCGCGAGATAGTACATTCAAAGCATAAAATCATCATTGCCCTTTTACGTTATACACTAGTACATATAAGCCACGTCAGAAGTTCTCAGAGTAACTACCAAGTTAGTGGGACAGGTGTTACTAAAAATAGCTTCCAACGTTTCCACTAACTCTGCTATTCAGCAGCACAAAGTCCAGCTTCTGGAGTTCAGATGCTGATGTCATCTTCAGAAGCACATTTTCCTCAGAACCTCAGTAAAGAGCTTCTGATGGACCATAGCTTCTGGACAGACTTCAGGACCTGAATTCCTATTCCGGAGCAAGCAAACTTTAATCAGACACAAAATTCATGTTCAAATTTTTCTTTATAAAATCAAATCTTTCCACTGTTAAAGGCTTAGTAAATATATCAGCCCATTGATGCTCAGTATCAATGAATTGTATATCTAAAATTCCTTTTTAAACATAGTCTCTGATAAAATAGTGTTTGACTTCAATATGCTTAGCTCTTGAATGTAGAATTGGATTCTTTGACAAACAAATAGCAGTAGTATTATCACAAAAAATGGGAATATTGTTAGCATTAATCTGATAGTCTTCCAACTGATGTTTCATCCAAAGTAGTTGTGTACAACAACTTGCAGCTGAAATGTATTTTGCTTCTGTTGTAGACATAGCAATAGTTGCTTGTCTTTTGCTATCCCAGGATATCAGATTATCACCCAGAAATTGACAATTGCCACTGGTTGACTTTCTTTCAATCCTATCACCAGCATAATCAGCATCACAAAATCCAACCAACTTATAATCTAAGGATTTCCTATAGAGGAGTCCAAGATTAGTTGTTCCTTTCAGATATCTGAAGATTCTCTTAACAACAGTTAAATGAGATTATCTAGGATCTGATTGGAACCTTGCACACAAGCATACACTGAATAAAATATCTGGCCTAGATGCAATGAGGTATAACAAAGAACCAATCATACCTCTATACAGCTTCTGGCCTACTGTTGATCCATTATCTTCTTTGCTTAAGGTGCAGGTTGGATGCATTGGAGTGTTCATCACTTTACAGTCTTCCAGCTTGAACTTCTTCAGAAGTTCCTTAGTATATTTTGTTTGATGAACATATACTCCATCTTTGATTTGATTGTGTTATCGCGATTTTCGGGTGTCAAGTCATTAATTAGGCTTGAACATTTCAATCATTGATATCTCTATTTTTTTTGGGAAGGGTAAAATCGAGAAAACCCTTAGAAATTCTAAGTTCGGGGGCAATTTTCGCTACGGGAAGGTGTTAGGCACCCATAACGACTATAGTACTCTATAGGAGCCGTTCTTCTAGATTTACGTCT
>Ga0099826_10002825_pt1 | contig 11448 bp, 5 predicted proteins | sample Mtrugardesep15_FD_76830 | JGI IMG/M metagenome (GOLD analysis project Ga0099826, IMG submission 76830) | Root nodule microbial communities of legume samples collected from California, USA - M. trunc garden sep15 | ecosystem: Host-associated > Plants > Roots > Nodule | place: USA: California...
CCAACCAAGTTAATATAAGCAATATAAAAGGAAATAAACCTTAAATTGAGAACGTGAATCAGCTTCCAACTTCTTGTAGAAGGCCCGCTCCTCATAGGAGAAATCCACCTTCTCCAGATTAATGGTTTTAGGAGGTAAAGTAATTATAGGCTTGCCATCAAGCAAAGTTCCTAGACAAATAAAATAAATTGATATGAAAAAACAGAATAGACCAATAATCACTCCCATACAGTAAATATGACACCAACTTCAAAGAAAATCGGGCTCACTCTAACCAGTACCTTGATGAGTAAAATGTTCGGTCCACTCCCTCAACCAAACAATATTATATTTCTTTATGGTAAAACAATCCCAAATTCATTACATTATACATGATGGCCATAGACTCGTTAAAAAAGAAATCAAGGATGAGTTCACTGAATAGAAGAAATAATTTCATCATTTAAAAACAAGAAAATTTAGTCAAAACAAAAAATTTAATAAATCGACAATGCAACAAAATAAATAAATATGTCTAGCATTCTGATGGGAATTTCAGGGAGGAAAGAACAAAGGACATGAAATTAACACCAAATATAATACTTGGTATCGACGCCACTACAAAACCCTTGGCTAAACTTATCAAAATTATGGAAGGTGGCTTGCATGGCAAGAATTCTTTCCAAAATCATCAGTGACTCACTTTTCATACTCATTTAAGACTTGACATCATTACAACTGGACGAGGTTGTCCTGTACAAGAATGAACATGTGCTGATACTACTGTGGTGGTACCAAAGGTAGAGAAAGAAATGAGAAAAAGAATCAATGAAAAATTATCTAAGTCATGAACTAAAACTAAAGAGGAGATCAGCAACAATATTGCAATGACACTTAAAACCTAAATCAAGACAGGAAAACGATAAATTCATACAATCTATCCAATCAAGACTTAGCAGCCAGATTATGAAGAAAAAAAAATCACCTTTTGTACGACGTAGCATTATGGCCCTCAAAACTGCTTGAAGTTTTTTGTAACCTTGAATAGAATTTCTGGATATTGGGACTTTTATTGTATTGTAGAATGATTTATATACGGCATAAGGATCATATTTCAGGAACCTAAAGTAGCTATATAAATCATCAATGGTATTCTGAATAGGCGTGCCAGACAAGCACCACCTTCTTTTTGCCCTAAGGCTGGAACAAGCTCTGGCCATCTGAGTCCTATGATTCTTTATCGTTTGAGCTTCATCTAGAATAACCCTAAACCAGCCTACTTTTGCAAGAGCGCCACCACAATCGAACGAAGAGCCGTCTAATCCCTTCCTACCTTTTTTACCCTTCTTACTTCCATTATATAGCTTTTTCCTCTTTTTATTGACAGAAAAATCGGAGGATAAGCCAAACTTTTCCCCATCTTTTTCATCAATATCATCCTCCTCAACTAACGGTTGTTTGGGAACTTCATTAGTCACAAGAGAGTATGTTGTGAGAACCACATCATATTTTGCAAGTTCAACAGGATCCTTTGTCCTACTGCCCCCATGAAAAATCAAAACAGAAAGCTTTTCATCTCCAACTTTCTCATCAAGCTCTCTGGCCCACTGCCGAAGAACACTTGCAGGGCAGACAACAAGTGTACCAGCAGCTGGCCTTTTCCTACCTGGGGCCTGTGTTGAACTACTCGGTTCAGTAATAGGTTTTGCATCATTGGATTCTTCGTCATTTTTAAGCTTTTCCTTATCCAAATCAATAGCACCGCTATCATCATCATCATCATCTAAATTCAAGGCTTCAGCTTTATGGTTGCGTGGATCATCTGTTTTCCATTTGATCTGTGATTGCCTTTGCATTAGGATGAGAGCAATCGTTGAAATTGTCTTTCCAAGACCCTGTTTGAACGAGGTTATAAAGTTGAGTAAAATTGCTCACAGTTAAATATTAAGTGCTTGTCATTAAAAAATGATGATTCAAAAATAACCTGATCATCAGCCAAAATCCCCCCCAAGCAATGCAAACTCCTGTTTTCCCTCTGAAGCATCCAAGCCAGTGCAATTTTCTGGAATATAAGGTGATAACAAATAAAATATCCAAAATAATAATAATAATAATAATAATAATAATAATAATAATAATAATAATAATAATGATGATGATGATGATGATGATAATAATGATAATAAGAGCAGTTATGATAGACAGACAGCAAATACCTGATGTCTCATTAAAGGTACAGACATTATACCAGCAGGTAAATCAGCTTCTTTTAATGGTTGACTGATATCCTGCAACAACCAAAGTCACCACTGACATTTGTGTCCCAATGACTCTCCATGATAATAAAGATTAATATATGAAAAACTGAGAATTTAATGTTTGAAGTGTCTTCCACAAATCATACTGATGCAGAAGAAACAACAATAAAGCATAAGATTAAACATCAAATCATCTCGAAATCATTTATTAAGTTTTTTTGTAGTGCTAACCCGTTGTATTATTATCCCATACACTAGGCCGATTACTGTCATCTACGGTTACTATTTTAAATGGGTGTTATGATTATTCAGTTTTGTATTTTCGATCCTAGAGGTATTTTTGTGCCATTTGTGTTGCTTGGGCTAGAATTGTTGTAATTGAGATAAGTGTTATAGGCTTTTGTACTTTTTGAAGTATGTCCAAGTTTCCCTTATGGTTTCAGTATTGACAGGAATTCCCCTAAATCAGACGTTCACAAACATTAATGTGATATGTTTCTACTGTCTTGTATCACAGACATTAAGAAGAAGGTGCTCTTTATAAAGGACAAGTGTATAAAGTAAGCAAGCTAACATTACAATCAGTTAGTTAGAACTAACTATAACAGAATCAACTAACTGAAGTAACTCATAGAGAACCTACTAGCAGCAGCTAAGAAGGTGCTGCACAAGCCAGATAGCCCTGCTAAAACATAAACAATATTTTCTGACATGGCGACGGAGATTGAAAAATAGTTTAACACCCCCAGATAAAAACAATTTTAATAACCTGAAGGGCATGTGTAGGAGTACCAGATGTCCAGCATGTAAAGGAGTTCAAGCTTATCAAAATAAAAAAATAAAAAAGGAGTTCAAAACCTTCTAAGAAAGAAAAAAAGACATTGAACACCAAAAAGCGGATGAATTCACCCAAATATCACAGGTTTCTAAAGGAGTCAACTTTAACAATATTTCACAAGTAACAAAAGAAGCTTCGCAGATGTGATTAACAATTAAGGAAATGTTTTTCAAAGATGAAATTATCCTCCTCTCAAAAAAAGAGAGATGAAATGATCCTTTCAACTAAATGATTGCCACTAAAACCTAACAAACAGAATATTCTTTCATACAACTTTGAGAATTGAAGGAATTAAGCATGTAAATACAGCGACAAACATAATGAAATACCTGTAATGCTGCTTCATAAATTAGTCTCTCATCAGTTTCAGGAGCCCTTTCATCACCTGCTCCAGAACGGTACGCAGATTCACTAGAACTAGCAAATGGTGGGGTTATAGCCTTTCCAAGCATCAAAGATGGCGGAAGAGCCCTGTTCCCACCATTCTGATTTGTGAAACGATCTCCATCATTGACTCTGGCAAAATTGTCACGAGAAAAGACCTTTTCACCGGATGTGCTAGGTCCTACTCCATGGTGACGACTCTTGTATGCATCATGCAGCTGAGTGCTGCTTAAGTTACTGAATCTGTTATTAGGTGCAAATGACGAAGGTGGAAGAGCCCTTGTACCAGATGATTGAAAAGATGGTGGAAGGGTCCTGTTAAAAGCTTGTTGAGATGACATTTTCTCATAACCGGCACCATTGGAATTAGAAATTCGGGAATTTACTGTCTGATGCTGACTTGTGCTTCCATTGCTCGGACCAGGATAATTATTGGGCTTAACTTGTGAATGATTAAAAACGTTAAACGAGCTCGTGTTTGAACTTTTTGCCCTTCTTGAATCTGTACATAATATAACATATATGATGATTACTGATTTATAAAGAAATTTCATTACAGGAAATCTTTGATAAAAATCTTCCACCTGAATTCCTTTCAGAAGCAGCCCATATTGGAAGAATCCTCCCAGGATCTACAATCTCCTCCAACTCATCATCCGACGAACTAATATATATACACTGATCCATGTAATCTAGGTAACGATTTTCCCTTTCGTTGCCCAACCTAGAAATAGAACCATCAAATGCCGAGCCAACCTGTATCAAAAAGAATCATGAACATCTTGCTACACATGACATTAAAACGAAAACCTTCACTAAATGAAAATGCTGTCACTCACCACTTTTGTGTAAGGTTTTGAAATTAAACCAGAAACCCAACCACCTACAAGAGAACATAGTCTCCAAGTCGAGTCGATAATATTGTCCACATTATCAAGCATTGGCTTGAAACCTGAACCGCATTCCAGTTTCCTTAACAAACAACCTATTTGCAAAATGGAGGAAATGCTTTTGTTTTCCCCCTTTTTGAAGGTTAAAATTTACACTGCAAAAATTAAAAAATCCAAATCGTGAGTATAACCTGAAGCGCATCAAAAGAAAACAGCATTTATCTTGTAGCACTCCAAGCCACAATTCTCAGATACGTACGCCAAAAGGATTCATTATAGACGTTAAAAAATCTGGTCAACAATCTCATTATTCCTTTTCCATAGAAATACAACCAATATAAAGTTAAAGGGACATAGAAAGGAAGAAGTATAACACACAAATACCAATAAAATGTTGTTGCTACCCAAGGTGATTATAATTGAAATTTTACTCAGAATTGGGGATGGAATATAAATCCTAACATGAACTGCAATATTATAAATCCTACCCATGGAACAATACTTTCTAGATTTCTTTAATTTGTGTACAAGGAGTTTGGGCTATAAAGCCCAATGCCTCTACCGGCTAATAGAAGTAAAAGCAGCATTGAATTGAATTGGGCCCAAACAGGCCGGTTTTCATTTCTCTAAAACCCTAGTCGCCCCGCTCTCTCTTCCCCTTTCCCCCGTCTGCTCACCGTCTCAAAAAATGAGCACCTTTGCTCTCCTTTTCACCATCACAAACAAACACGCACGCACACGCACACACACACCCGCGCAGACTTCTGCACGAGACGGGAAAAGAAAAGGCAGATCATAAATAGACAGAACTTGCTCACAATGGTAGCAAAAGAGAGAAAAGACTCTGAATAGGGTTTGTCATGCAACCTGGCCAGCAAACTAGTTTCAAATATGAGACACTGAAATGCCAACGAATTGAAGATTTCACCAATATTTCGATTTAGCCCGCCAATTTCACCAATTCAACATGGGAAACGATTTTGTTTGAAATTGGATAGCTCAGGGAAAAATAAATCATAAAATCGCCAATTTTGCAAGGTAAATCGCGATTTTTTACTACCTTACTGCTACCCTCGGAATTAGTCAAGTGCCATGGGTCAGACATTTCCTCTTATGAAATTATTTTCCATATGGAAACAATGATGATTTTTCTGGCCAAAAGAGAACAGCAACAACATCCAAGACTTTTTTAGCAAGGTCGGGTCATCTACATGAATCTGACAAAAATCTGTTTCGATGTACCCTCCTTATCGGTGTTTTTACAGATCTTCTTCACGCATAATCAAATCATTTATGACAAGAATCTACCATCTTTTCTACGATTAAATCTTCTCTACATAAAAAACTAATACTGCAAAATAATTAACAATACATTATCACTTAAGTAAAATGAGAAATCTCCAAAAATTCACCAAAGACAACGTTAACAGTCCATTGCAAACGCAGTATATGAAGCATTAAAAAAGACAGTCAAGTCCTTTGCTATGACAGCTTATCTAACATCATTAAAATCGTACTTGTCGTGCTCAAGTGTTTAATGAGCTCCAACAAAGCACGAATCGTTGGGAGAACCCGGGTTCGATTCCTAGGTGGAACAATTAATGGTCGGGTTTTACATACCTCCCGACCCGACTAAACTCCAGACTACGAGGTAGCCCCTTCCCCGGGAACAGGAGGGTTAACACCAAAAAAAAAACAAAAAAACATACTTGCCGTAGACTGATAGGCTCGCGCCACTGTATCCCCTTTTCCTAATGTGTATGCTATCAGCAGCTTTACAACCCAATCTACTCAAAAACCCTATCCAACCAACTACATTTGTAATCCACATATTTAAACAACTATTGAAAACCCTAGTAAATTTTCCCACAAGTAAGGAGAAGAACACACATAAAAAGAGTAACTTGAACAATATTAAAATCAGGGTACCTAATAATGCAGCCAAAAACCCACTTAGATACAAAACCAATACCCACATAATCAATCAATCCTTGCAAAATTGCATGACCCATTAAACAGTTTAAGAAATGCATGTTGAAGAAATTCATATTACAATGAAAATGAAACAAACTAGATCAGAGTGAAATTGAACCTGAAAGGAGAGAATTGAGGCGGGAATCAAGGAAATCGGAGTGAATAGGGTTTGAATTAGCGAAATGTGTGGAAAAGGTTTGATCTTTGGAGAGGAAATTGAAGGATGAGAAAGAGAGAGACTAGGGTTCTACTTCAAAACGCAGTAACGGAAGCGTAATAAAGAATCAAAACGACATAGATAGGTTTTCTTTGAATTTCACAAACCTAAAAACTGTTTTGTGCTGTGAAGAACACGAAATTAAATGAGAGAAATTTAAGGTTGCACGACTCATACTTACTACTACTGAGTCAGCCCACTTTTCTTTTTCTACTATTTTTATTCCTTTTTTTATTAATATTTCTATTTTGTTAATTAATATTATATTTTGAATTTATGGATATATACTAACTCTGTCTTCCAATAAAAATCCATTATTTGATATTTCCATTTCAGTAAATATCAAATATTGTATTCAATATTTTTTTTTAAAGAATTGTTCAATAAACTTAAAAAGTGGTTTTTTGTTTATGATAATAATAAACACACATACTACCAATCGAGATTATGTTTAGGGGAAGAGGTAAATATATATTTACATGAGATATAATTTAATTTTTTAATTAGGAATTGGTAAAAATATATATTATTATAAAAAAAAATGGTTTAGTTAATCAGTAATTTTTTTTGTTGGTCAGATAGCCTAATGATCGGAGTTCACACATTATAAATGTAGAGAAGTGGGGTGTCAAGGGTTCGAATCTCTGCCCCTGCATAAATTATACAATGTCTGTACCAACTGAGCTAAACTCAGGAGGACAAATAATTTTTTTTTAACAAACCAAAATGAGATATATTGCCATCAGAATAATTATGCCTCCTAGCAAAAGATGTGTAAGGAAGAGAAAAGCAGAGTTACAACAACAGCATCCTTAAGTAAACATTGAAAAATAAAATCAAGTGAAACCCTAGCAAACAAGGGGTTGCTTCCATCAGGAAAAAAAATTCCCCTACTTTTTTAAAAAATTGCATAAATATCATATTTTTTCAGAATCCTAGGGTACCACACAACTCTCAGTTGTTGCAGGATACCCTGAAAATTGCAGAAACTTTTGTCGTTATTATACCCCATAACTCCCAGTTGTGGGGTACTTAATAACTTTTACCGTCCATAGGAATCGATAAAAATATATACCATCATAAAAAAAAAATTAAACTAAATACATACACTTAAAATATGTACTACATTCCTTAAAAAAAAAAATATGCACTACATAATCACGATTGGGAGTATATATTCCTTCCGTTTAAATTTTTATTACCGTATTTTAATTACAATTTGAATTAAAATTAGTTCAGATTTGATTTTTTGTGATTGACTTAAATATTTTAATCTATTTTATTTAAAATTTAAATTAATATCATATCAAATTTGATTTGATTCAAATTTAAAATTAAGATTTTTTTAAGGAAAAATTAAAATTAAGATTAACTTCAATTATACGATTATTAAGCAAAGAATAATAAAATTGTAAATAAAAAGTTTGAATGAACAGTAAAATTAATAAACAAAATTCCACAAAAACTTTATATTTTCTTTATATATAGACATAGAAGATTACAAGATGCTCACATAACAATCACTTATATTTTATCATTCAAACTTGATTTCTTGCAATAGGAGATTAAACAATGGCAAGTGGTAATAATGTCGTGGATGTGAAGAAACATGAACTTGATGAGGATTCTCCTATCAGTCCTGTGAGAAGGGGAAGGCAAAAGCTGCAACCACTGATGTTAGTTTCCAACTCAATGTGAAGGCAATAACAAATGTTACGGAGAGACCTACATTTTGAAAGAATTATTGACAAAATATTATGATTCCGTAAAATTGAAGTTTACTTCTCTGTAAACCAACAATAGCTGAAGATAAGTTTAATGCATATAATATGATTTTGAAAGAATTATTTTTCAGCTTTATAATACGTGAGAACATTAAATAGGGTACAAGGCGGTGAGACGATCACCCATTAATGAATAAAAGTATTTTTGTAATTTCTGTTGCACCGACACTTCTAATTGAAGACGTGTTCCGGTGTCCGACATGTGTCATGTCCGACACCGACACTTATGATTACATTAAATTATGTCATTTTCTCTAAATTTTATCAGTGTCGACGTGTCTGTGTTGTATCAAGTGTTCGGGTCTGTAACACCCATAGCTGACGAGGACAGGGGAGTGGTCACCGGTGCACAAGGCACGACAATGAGCGGCTCCCAACAATTTTTAGAGGAACCGAATCACATTGGAATGAGAGGGATTCTGAGGCCGTGTAGGTATGGGACTACATGGTTGAAGGAAGGCTTATAAGAATTGTTTGGTACTACCTATATCAATAAGATGCATCTTCTTTTTGGTAGCACATTCCATAAGAACTCCACAGTTAAGCGTGCTTGACTTGGAGTAGTCTTTAGATGGGTGACCTATCGGGAAGTTTCCCGGTAAGCGTGCGAGTGAAGACAAAACACGCAAAACACGTTGAAGGTGACCTACCGGAAAATTTCCCGGTAAACGTGCAAGTGAAGACAAAACACGCTGAAAAGACTCGTGTTGGTTTGTAGGGTCAGTTGACAATGCTTAAAGTCGTTTGAGATGTTACGGTGTCTGTGTTTGTGTTTCATACCTGCAATAGATATGTGTTGAATCACATCTTATCTACCTATGGCTTGGTTTCTAACTAGAAGGGATAGCTTCCTAATGCACATGCAATTTTGCCAAATGCCTTTTGTTAGGGACATATCAAACTACTTTTTTTTGGTTGGTTTATGCATCGCTGTCGGCGGTAGTAAACTATACGAAGAAGTTATGTCCAAATGAAATTCTGCCAAATTATAATGGCAAAAAAATAATAAAAATTCTACCAATTTTCTCAATGAGAAATTGTGATTCCATAAGGATTTTTCGCAAAACACATCAACAAAGAATATGATTAACTAATAAAGTATAAGAATCTCTCTCTATGATACGAGTGGATTCAACGTCCGAATTTAATAAGATTTAAGAAGTAAACCACCAAAATAATCTATGTTTTTAGAAATCATTCTCAAATTAATCATTGATTTTATTAATATTTAAAATTAGTCTAGATTAGGATCATATTTTCTCAAGAATGATTAACTAATGCTTGAACAAGGATCTAAGCGCACATGCAGTCTAGATTTATTTATTTATTTGGAGAATTATAATTAGTAGATGGACTACCTTCATAGCAGTCTAGATTTTCAGAGTTAGCTTAACCATTTAATAAAACAATTGTGAGTTAGTTTAACTATTTAATGAAACAACATTGAAATAACTAAACGAGGGATAGAGACTTCTGAATGGACATAACAAAATGGTCCACAAATCAATCACGGTTCATATTCATACTCATCAATTTAGTAGTCTAACTATTTCTTCAACTGATATAAAACAACGATGGTTTTTCGGTGGTGGTGACTTGAGATTTCTCAAACCTAGATGAAGAAGTTGGAACTTGTTTCTTCGTTTCCATAAGAAAACTGTCTTCTCTCTTATCTTGATCTATCTGTTGTTCACGGCATTTCTTTGTGCAAAAAGCATTGTCTCTGGAAAAGAAAATTTAAAATAAATATTCAAATAGGAACTTTTATATATAAGATACCAACATTCTATTTCCTTCAACAACAAAAAAAATCTATTGTTGTAGACTTGAGTAGTTACATAATCCATAATAATAAATAAATCAAAAGGTGGTGTGGTGCCTAATCAAGTTGTAGACTTGTAGTAAGTAACATAACTTAACGTCAATGTTGATTATTTTATACTCAATAGTCAATACTCGTACATTGTACTTGTAGCATAATCAGTAAGAATGAATGGGTTATTAATCATGTTTCACGTTAAAAAAACGAGTTATCGCAAGTGATTAAAAAACAAAAGTAGCGTACCTGTACATGTAGATATTGATACCGTGTAGGATGCATCTTTTACAGAAAAAGCAAACACCAAAGATATCATGGATTTTTGCTATCTCATTCAACTCTGAGGTTATTTTTGACATTCTTGTTGTTTCTTCCATTGAAGAACGAGGTCTCTTCCCTTGCATGGTCTTACCCGCTCTCTATCTAGTCCACTACCTTTTGCTTTTTGAACAAAAACTACCTTATGTTAGAAGGAGAAGAGTGTGAAAATATGATGGTGAAAAATATTCAAGGACAGTATTATAAAATGTGCAAATATCTTTAACTGGATAATTAATTATTTTGGAGTATAAATTTTATGAATCTTTTGGAATACTTCATGTGCGGTTCTTTATATTTTTTTGGTTTGTTGGAGAATCTGATAGTGTTATGTGGGATGATGATTTGATTTTATACAATATTATTTGATGTAAAGTTTTAATATTTTAAGTTTCTTTTGACAAAAAATTGAAGTTGGATGCTGCAATTGCTTAGAGCTTCAAATGCATCATGAATTCTCAATATATTATGGTCTAAAAAGTTAACAAAATTAAGTGAGAAAAAAAAAATAATGTCGAGAGAAGTTAATCTTTTTTAAAAACAATTTAAGAGTTAACAAAAAAGACAAAAAACAGATTTTTGTTTTTCTTTAACATCCGGTTTACCCGACACCTATTCAACACCTTATTTTATCTTTAACTTTCTTCTTATCACACCACTTTCTATTTCTTCTCTTTAAATAGGCCAAATACCACTTTTGTTCCTTCTAGTTTGATAGAATTCTAAGTTAGTCATTTAAGTTTCGAAAGTTTCAAATATGTCATTTTAGTTTGAAAGAATTTTCAAGTTAGTCATTTAAGTTTCAAAAATGTCATTTTCGTTTGACAAAATTCTCAAAGGACTAACTTGGGACCCAAATAGATCCTTTTAGTTTGAAACTTAAAGACTAAATTGAGAATTTTGTCAAACTAAAAGGACCTATTTGAAACTTTTGAAACTTAAAGGACTAACTTGGGAATTATGTCAAGCTAAAAGGACCAAATTGAA
>Ga0099826_10002826_pt1 | contig 11446 bp, 5 predicted proteins | sample Mtrugardesep15_FD_76830 | JGI IMG/M metagenome (GOLD analysis project Ga0099826, IMG submission 76830) | Root nodule microbial communities of legume samples collected from California, USA - M. trunc garden sep15 | ecosystem: Host-associated > Plants > Roots > Nodule | place: USA: California...
TTGTGATTCTGATTGTAGATATCAGAACATGCAAGTTGGTCTGGATGCTTTTACTTCCGGATCATCCAATCAGCCCTTGCTGCCATAGGAGCTCCAGAGGACCTTGTTGAGGTGATAACAGGGTAGAGCCTTATTTTGTACCCTCCCATTTTTGCTTTAATTTCAAAGTCATGTCTGCATCTATAATCTCAATTGGACCTTTCTTACCAGGTTTGGTGAAACAGGAGAAGCACTGGTTTCTTCTGTGGACAAAGTCATTTTTGTTGGATCACCTGGGGTTGGTAAGATGGTATGGTTCCTTAAGCCAATCAAATTGGTTCCTCCTGTCCTGTCATCTGTGAATTGCATTACATAGTAGTTTTAGTTGTGATTCTGAAAATATAGTTTCTGATATTTTATGCATCGTATATGTTTAGTAAAGATTTCCCTAGAATACTTGGTCAATGTTTATAGTAGTATTTGGAGCAGCTGAAGCCCCATTCTGTACTCACAAGAGAAAAGAGTAACATCAAAAGTTGCAGTATACCTCTAGTCTAAACAGCGACACCCCTTAAGCAAAATCAGTGAATGAGATAGTTTGGGGCTTTTGTCTACTTTTCCTTATATGCTTCTTCTATTCTTTCCAAGATGTTCCATGGAATGAGTAGTCTTTGCATGTTGATGATATCATTTGTTCTTTTATGCAGATAATGAAAAATGCTTCTGAGACACTTATACCAGTTACACTAGAGCTTGGTGGAAAAGATGCATTTATTGTTTGTGAAGACGTAGATGTGGACCATGTACGAATACCTTCCCCATTATGCATTCGTTGTTGAATTCCATAGTTTTAATACTCACTAATCTACTGAATGTAGGTTGCTCAAATTGCTGTCAGGGCTGTTCTTCAGTCAGGTGGGCAGAACTGTGCTGGTGCTGAACGATTTTATGTCCATAGGAACATTTATCCATCTTTTGTCAGCAAAGTTACCAAAATCATAAAATCTGTTACAACTGTAAGTGTTTATGCAAGTGTTTTCCATGACCTTTCATTTGTAACATCTTTCTTGTGCAATTTCTTTCCAAGTCAATATGGGCTTCTTGTCACATTTTCCTGCACTTGATTCTTACAGAATTGCTATATCACAAGTCCACCAGCTTAACTTTACATTGGTTCTAGTTTATTATGAAATTTTGCGAGACGGTTGTATGATTCATGATATGTTGTTTTTCCTCTATTTTTGTTGCATTTCTGCATGCCTCCTTTTCTATTTTCCATAGAGGAGGGAAGAGAAAGAAATAAAGAGTCTGAGTTGTGATGATGATTTTATACAATGAACTAAACACGACCCTTATTTCTATTTATACTGAACTTCTAATCCTAATTAAATAAGGAAAAATATCATGAAATCTAAAGAAATACATAAACCAATCTTCAGAGATAATCCATAATATTTTCAATTACTTAAGCACAACTCAGTATTATGAATTCTTTGTTTTTTAATGTTATGACGTAGATTGGTTATTTATTAGACTGTAGTGTTAATTAATATATGGCAAATTGAGAAATGATTGTTATTCTTCAAAAAACTAACACCGAGAAGTTGGGATCTATGATTAGATAATAGATATACTGATGAGAGGAAGGGACAAAAATCTCATGAAGTTCTATAAATCCCACAGATTGTATTAACATTGAAAACTGAGGACTTCTGTATGAGCATGAACTGTATTGTCACTTGTTAATGGAGCATAGGGGTCTTCCGCAAAATATTTAGTATTAAGAAGTCCGTTCTTTAAAGCTTTTGGTTAATGATTTCTTGCAGGGCCCACCGCTTGCTGGGAAGTATGATATGGGAGCTTTATGCATGCATGAACATTCTGAAAAGCTTCTAGGTCTTGTAAATGATGCTTTAGACAAAGGAGCTGAAATTGTTGCACGTGGAAGTTTTGGACATATAGGCGAAGATGCTGTTGATCAGTATTTTCCCCCTACTGTGATTGCGAACGTGAACCACTCAATGAAATTGATGCAAGAAGAGGTAGCAAACCTTTACTATTTTCCCATGATTTTCACATTACAACTTTTTTCTTCATTTATATTTTTTAAGTTTTGCTTTTAGTCCATATCTATGTAACCAACAAAAACATGGCTCATATCTTTACTACAAGTATTGGAGATTTTGAAATTCGAAAAACTGATTCTCATGTAGTGCAACCAACTATTATTTGAGAATGTCTTTCTATCTTGTAGCTACAACAATTGCTTACTAGATTCGTCTGTGCATTTGACTTATAGGCATTTGGACCTATCATGCCGATAATGAAGTTTAGCTCTGATGAAGAGGTTATCAAGCTTGCTAATGACTCAAAATATGGGCTCAGCTGTGCTGTTTTCTCAGGCAGTCAAAGTCATGCCAGAGAGATAGCTTCTCACATACATTGTGGGGTTGCTGCAATTAATGATTTTGCATCGAATTACATGTGTCAGGTAAAATTTGATTTTAAATAGTTTATCTCTCGCTCCATGTTTGCGTGTCAACTGAAAGGGACCTAGTAGTAGCGTGATATGATGTGTGCTTTGTTGATATCATCCAATTGCTAAAGAACAAGAGAAACAACTAAAATATTAGGAGCAGGGTTGTGAAATCCAGACTAGACCGGCCAATCTAACGGTTTGTTCACAGTCCTATAGAACTAGCTTGAACCGGATAGAATCATGGTTCAAATGCAATTGGTTCAGTTGGTCATTATTATTGTTTCTTTTTTTATTAACAAAATTTTGTACATTTTGTTTTAGTACTGTCAGTATATGTTCCTAATTCAACCTGCGTATACCTTTTTAAATTTCCATTGAAGTAAAGTTGCATTCTGATTTTCCAGTCTCTGCCATTTGGGGGAGTAAAACACAGTGGATTTGGACGATTCGGTGGTGTTGAAGGCTTGCGAGCATGCTGCCTTGTAAAGTCAGTAGTTGAAGATAGATGGTGGCCATTCATCAAGACAAAGATACCAAAGCCTATTCAGGTCTGTCTAGAAAACCTTTCATAATATCATACAACTACACTGTTAGTGGATAGATACTGAGATGCACTTTTCATCTGTCCTAGTATCCTGTGGCAGAAAATGGATTTGAATTTCAGGAGTCACTCGTTGAAGCGCTGTATGGTCTTAGCATATGGGATCGTTTGCAAGCATTGGTAAACGTTTTGAAAATGCTTACTGAGCAGAACTCTAAGAAGGAGAAATGACTAATCATGTTAGGGCGGTTAATTTGCCAACTGGTTAATAGTCACATTCAAATAATATGGGGCTTCTGGTTTGTCTCCCACTGCTACCTGTGCTAGCTATTCTCTATGTCCCCCGTCATTTTTGTTGTGATTATTGGATGATGATCCTGGTAGTTATCTGATGAACATAAATACAGATTTTCTTATATAGCAAGATAACTTTAAAGATCAAATACTCTTGAATTTTCCTAAATATAGCACGCCCTGTGATTGAATCACATTTTATCTTAGTACACTCGATGATTGATGAGTCGTGTATCATATGCTCACTGTGAGATGTTGGTCCAAATACCTCACCTAGACATTGACCATAAGTTTAGTGTTTGTAGTTTTATTTGGTGATTTACATGAGTAGGCGTTAAATCTTAGTAAATCCAGCTAAGTGGTTTAGCAAATCAGATTCTTTGCTGTCAGGGTTTCGCTGCATTTGGTCATCCGCGGTCCGGATTCAGTGTAGTTTTTAATTTGTTTTATAATAAATAAATAAAAACCAAGCTTGAAATTGGACCGTCCGATCTAGATCGAACGACCTTGGATGTTTGAATGCGGCAAATTGATTGTAGGGAACTCTTGCCTATTTCTTTACTATAGTCACGAATATGTATTTTATAATTTGAAAACTAAAAGATGAATGCTTTAAAGTGAGCACCATCTTTATTTGAAACGTCCTTCAAAAAAAAAAAAACTTTATTTGAAACGAATGATGCCATCTTTAATCTTTCCATTGAGTTTGCATACTTAGAATGTTCTCTATTCACCTCAAATTTTAAGAAAAAAACGTTTTAACAAAATTTAACAAGTGAAAGGAAATGAAAATGTATTACAAGTTTATGTAATTACAATGTCGAACAAGTTTTGAAAGTTTACTTATAAAAAATTTGGGTTAAGAGTGTGATTCAAGTATTATTGGCTCCCCACTACAATTTAAAACTCACAAGGGTAGATTTTTTTTCCAACCAACTATAGTTTTAGGCCTTTGGCTACCATTGCATCCTCTGCGGTATCCCCATAAATTTATATCCTTCGAATTTGCTATGAAATTAATCCTTCGGTAATAAGACGTGTGATTTTATATACAAGTGATTCCAGAAATTGAATATTGGTTCTTTTCCTCTAAGAGAGCCATGTTACCAACAATCTTAATACCATGTTGGTTAACATTGGTATTTTAGGGGAAAAATATTTACATTAATAATTTAATTGATATTTGTTATTTTTAAATAATTTAGATAAAGTGACAGAATTCAAAACACGCTCTGATGCATTAAAAAATGGAATCAAATGCAAATTAGGAAACTAAATAAGTAGTAATAATCGTAAAAATGTTAGGCACAATACATGACAGTCACTTTCAGTACATAAATATAAGAGGGTACCTAAGGTAGTAAAATTTCCCAAGTGCTTCAGCAATTAATTTCCATCACATGGTCATACATGCACAAACAGGTGAGCTGGCTTGCTCCCAAAACCTTAGGTTGCTATAATTTGCAAAAGCAATAAATTTAACATTCACAGTGATTCTTATATCTAGCTACCTGAACTTGAAAGCAGTAGCTGAATCCAAATGGGGGTATACATGAACCCACCACATGTGCCTCTGAAAAGCATCAGAAAGAAAGTTCTTACCTGTTGATACATATTATTTCATATATAGTGGTAACTAATAGTGACTTCTAACTGTTTTGTATGATTGAATTCTAAATAAAGCTTTCATTTTAGGGGTATCTTTCAATTCTCACTTCGTTACCAGGTGCCACATTATAGGTCCCCTCTTTCTGCTACCATCAAATATAGCTAGATTCCCATGCACCCGGAACTATGTATACATTCATTCACACAATCTCATCCGTTCAAATATTGTGATATAGCGATATAGTGGCCGATTTGGCGACCAACTTAAAGACCAAAAATATCAAATTGTTCGCTAATATTAGCCGTGGTGTTTTTGCGACATTTTTCACACTGGTCTCTAAATCGATAACAAACTCATTTAACTGTCGATTTAGAAACCAGTTTAGCGACCTATTTGAAATCAATCGCTAAATCGGTTGTTAGACACTAAAAAAATTTGGTTACTAAGATTGTTGCTAAATAGCTTATTTTTAGTTGTGATTAGACAATTCATTCTTATTCTAATATCACAAAACAGGTCTAAAATACAAAGTTAAAACATTGACCGTCTAGTAAAGATCGAATGATCCAAATATCCGATAACACGATTGTGTGGTAGGAGGAAAACCATTTCCTTAAATGGTTCAAATCCCCTTTTGAGTGAGTTGTAAAATGATCAACAGTTTTGAATCCTTGTATATCTTCACTTGTAAGTGACAAACAATTATAGCATAATTTGGTGAGGATTGACACACATGTGCATACAAAAAGAAAACATTTCCATGAAAATATGAAAAGCGGAAATGTGACATAAGACATGCACAATGAATAATGCATGCAACCGTGTCTGCACTGCATGTGCATGCATGCCATTCATCATAAATGATACGTTTACAAATTCCCTTTTGTCAAAGTTGGAATAGGTCCATAATATGTAAACGTGAAGAATAAAAATGGAAATTTATCATTCAAATGGAAGAATAAGAAGCTATAACTGTTTCCTTCAAGTTTCATTTTCCTTTTGTCATAGGGTTCTGCCATTGCTACCCTGTAGCTTTCTTCTTCCAGCTCAGAATTCATGGTGCCTTGTCCTTTCTCTAGATGCTAGATTCATCTCAATGTGGAAAAGATAGGTACTCAAAAGCTTATCACGGAAGATTAGAGGTAAAATGAAATATTGGAATCTAAGCAAAAATATATGTTGGTTCCACCTTTTGTTGAAGTCTTAATTGATTTTATAGGAGTACTGTTGATTTTGACATGTTTAATATTCTCGAGTAGAATTGATTTTGCATATGAAACACAAATACATATACCAGAAACGATACTTACATGTCAAGACACTCATAATAGTTTAACAAAATGGAATTATTAAATGTAACTAGATATGTTGTTAGGAGATTAACTTACATCTATACAATTAAAAATCAACTTAGTTTTTATTAGCAAATTAATAGTTTTTATTTGAATTAATTTTGACATTAGTAGTTTTATTACAGTGTTATTTGTCATATTTGAACTTGTTTTGTCCACTGTGTTTATGTTACATAAACACCACCCTTTGTAATAAAACTATTAATGTCAAAAAATTTACCAAAAAGAAAAAAACTATTAATGTCAAAATTAACTCTAATAAAAACAATTAACTTGCTAATATGAACTAAGTTGATTTCTAATCGTATAGCTCTGAATTAATCTCCTATGTCAATGTCAATTCGGATATCGGAGACGTTTTCACTTTAAGGTGTTGGTGTTACATATGGTTTTGCCTCCAGATTAATTCTAACTTTGAAGCTAAAATTTAGAACTTTGTCTCTACAATTGATCTTTAACCTCAATTTTTTTGTTCCACCCACCTTTACATAAATGCATCCAAACATAAACCAATTTACGGTAAACAAACTTAGTTATAATAGTTTTGGAGAATCAATTACATTCAAACATAAGTAAACACATACATAAAATGAAGAAGGGTAATTTACCTTTAGACCAAAAAATTAGTTTATTTCCACTCAATCTGATGTGTTATTTTTTTTATTCAAAAAAATAGTTTTCAGTCAAAACTCAAAAGCTTGATTTTATTATTTTGGTTTTGACTGAGACAGAAAAATGCTGTTGGCATTTTTTTTAATTGCACTAAATAGCTGCTGTCTTCATTTTCTGTTGGACAGAAATAAAAGACTTGACAGTATAATTCTCTCATTTATTACAAAAACTTCTATTTATTATTTTTTTTAAGGGAAAAACTTTTATTTATTATATTCTCATATTAAAACTTATTATATATTAATAACATTACCCCAAAAATAAAAGGGACCTCATGATGTACTTATAATAATGTGCAAGACAACCATTCTTGTATAAAAACCACTCTAGGGGTTACCAACCCTACAAATCCTTCTCTCCTCTCTTGTATCTTCCAAATTCTTTCCTAACACACTCTTGAGTTAGATTTGATTTAGTACACTTCTTTGTCAAGCACATTAAACAAAGAAAAATATAGCCATAGCTGCATTAAACACACAACAATCACAATGTCTTTTTATCTCTTTTTCTTCTGCATCACCATGCCCCTCATTGTATTTTGTGATGTTGAAATGCCTTCAGGTAACAGAAACAAAACCTCTTTTGCTTAATTTTCTCTCTCTTTATATAGTCTTATTATCCTTCAATATTTGAGTCAAACATTTTCATAATGTTTGCAGGTTCTTCAACACAGATTTTTCATTCTTTCCATGAAGACAAAAATGGTTCCTTAACAGTGTCAGAAAAAGATGAACATGCACACTACACCTCTAGAAAATTTTGGTTTCATGGTACACAGAAGCAATTCTTTCATTTATTTTTTTTATTATTATTTTATTTATAATAAACCATCAATTTAATATATAAAATATCATTCTCGTAATTCTAAAGTATATAAAATCTATCACTTTAGTCTTTGCAATTAAGATGTTACGAACTAACATGACAGAAATTCACATGCTTTAAGGACTAAAACGAAAATTTCATATACTTTAGGTACCACTTGTTTTTTTTTTTTATATACTTTAGAAACTAAATTGGAGACATAACAATACTACATGAACTAAATTGATACAATTTTATTATTTTTTAATCAGGTTCTTGCACAAAAAGAGACATTAGTATCTCACAAAGCAAAGCTTCAACTTCTGGAATTCCACAGTACATTGTGCAAATTGTTAACACTTGTGTTTCTGGATGTGCTCCTCATGATATCCATCTTCACTGTGGTTGGTTTGCTTCTGCAAGAATAATCAACCCTAGATTGTTCAAGAGACTCTCTTATGATGATTGTTTGGTGAATGGAGGGAAGCCTTTAACTTCTAGCCAGATTATTAGATTCACTTATTCTAATTCTTTTATGTACCCTCTTGCATTCAAGTCTGCTAGATTTTGCTGAGTGCAAAATATAATTCCAAAAGAATAAGAAGAATATGACATAGAGTTCCAAAAATTATTATAGGCCCTTATTTATATTAAGAAGAGAAATTATACAACTCTTGCTTTACCTTTATTTAATTATAATATGTTATTTTGATATGTAAAGTAAAATGTACCATGGTCGTACTATTATAGTTTTCACCATGGTTTGCAGCTGCTATCTTTTATATTGTGAGAAATTGTAGTCAATGCGGTCCCAATTATTTTAGGTACCACTTTGTTTTAAATCATTGTTTTCCATTACTTAGAATTTTTGAATTTCCAAGTAAAAAAAATGTGTATGTCATTGTAGATAATGTTGCATTGAACACTTGGTGCAATGTGTCTGCCTCTATTTTATCTTATAATTACAAACAAGTAGACATACATAGGTAAGGGAGAGAATTGTCTTTTGTCTGTGTGTCTTGAAGCTTAGTATGGTTATAGGTAGTATAGTCCTGAGAGTCAGTAGAGGGTTAGACTCAAACATAGAGGAGAAATTGACAACACCATGCAATTAATCACACAAAATAAGTGCTTTCATTTTCCATTTTCTTTGCTATTTGATCACTGGTCTTCATTGTAGAAGGTAGTTGTGTGTCAGAGTTTAGCAATAACACTTCATAGCTCTTTTAAAAATCAAACATGGAAGAATAGATTTTTGGGTTAAATATGTTTTCGATCCCTATAAAATTAAGATCTTTTAAGATTAGTCTTTACTTAATTTTAATAGTATTTTTAGTCCTTATAAAAAATTTCTACCCTCGTTTTTAGTCCCTTCTAAATTCAAATTTGTTTAATTATACTTAAACTCTTGAGTTTTTGAACATTTTTTTATAGACGTGTTCAAAACATTACTAAAAGTTGTTCCAAAAAAAATTAGTTCAAAATTTGATTTCTACGTATAAATTTTTGCTACTTTTATCTTGAAATTTTTTCGTTTAAAAAAATTCATATTTAATTCTTCTCATGTTAAAAAATTCTAAATTTTAGTAAATGAACATTTTATAATGTTCTAAAAGTGTCTTCGAAAAATAGTTCTAAAATTTAATAGTTTAAGGATATTTAAACAAATTTAGTTTTAGCAGGGACTAAAATTATATGCAATTTTTTTTGTAGGGACTAAAAAAACTATTAAAATTAAGTAAGGACTAAACTTAGAAGTTCTGAATTTTATAGGGACCAAATACATATTTAACCCTAGATTTTTTTTACCTTATCTTGGGTTAAGTAATTTTTACCTTTTGCATGGAAATATGGAATGGTCAACATGTCAAATTTTTATTTTTATTTTTCTATTATGAAGAGGAAAACATATTTTCTTAATGAATTAGGTCAACAACAAACTCTTTCCAACACACATTTTATTTATTTATTAAAATTTATATCGGCTCCACTAAGTTTATGTGTTTTGTTTTTTTTTACAATAAGTTTATTTTTGAATTTCAACCAATAAAAAAGAGTTTGGAGAAAAATGTTTCTACCACCCTCTAGAGTGCGCTTCATTTGGTAAGAAAATCTAAACCATTAGAAAAATATTGAAATATCCTTATATACTATTATTAATGTAATAAATCATGTGACATCATATTTTCATCTAACTATTGAGAATCATGATAACCTGCAAATAGAAACACACGTACTACACTTTGAATGCATCTCTAGGTCTTATATATAGAGGAATTGCAGGCTCAGCAATTACTCAATAAATTTAGCAATTACTAAATCTGTTGAGGTGGGATGAAAAAGGTTATGGTACGACTTCTATATGTTCCTTTGTGATTTATGAGCCATTAAAACTTGACAATGACATTACCTATACGAGAAGTGGGAGGTAAAGAAAATACAAAATTTGTGAGAGAGATAGATTGCACCCCCTATTCAAGGATACGTCTCCCACACACGAAATAGAAATAATAGTTACTAGTTAGTTTTAGCCCATTTGTAACCAACAATTGTGAATTGAAACAAAAATCAACCGCCATCTCCCTCTAATTGTTTATTCTTATAGAATTGCTTCGTATGTAAAAAAAAAAATGGGGGGAAAACTTGGTAGTCGCACCAAGCCCCCCGTTTTCGGTGCATTGATCAATCCCTTCTTCATTTCTTAAAAGATATAGATGAATCAATTAATACAAGACATAGATATCATATCTCGGTTGGAAGATACATTTTATATAAAGATTAGAGTTCAAACGTTGTTAAGAGTCATATATCAGATAAAAGATTGTCTGACAATATGTTTATAAGTGAGGACAATCCTCACCTCACAAGTCGGTTTTGTGGAGTTATGTTAGGCTCAACCACGATTTTTAATATGGTATCAGAGCCTCTTCAAGATCCATTGGGTCACCTGCTATCAGGTTTTCACTATCGGAACACTCACCATTTATGTCCACGAACCAAACCCAATAGTAATGATCGTGAGGGAGTGTGTTAAGAGTCCCACATCGGATAGAAGATGGACTGACAATATGTTTATAAATGGGGCAATTCTCACTTCACAAGCCGGTTTTATGAAGTTGTGTTACGCTCAATCATGATTTCTAAGAAACGTTGAATCTCAACTTATTTACCTTAGAGATGAAATTCTAGCCACTATACTACTTGACAAAATATTTTACCTTAGAGATGAAATTCTAGCCACTATACCACTTGACAAAATAATAAAAGGCTTAGACACAAAAGATATACACTTGAGTGCTTAAGCGGATTTCACGTATACATGAGTGGCATGTCTTCATCTTCAACCATGTCTAAGATAACAAAGTTAGCAGGAAATACTAACTCATTAACTTTCACTAGCACATCTTCAAGGACACCAAAAGGATAAGAGATTGACCGATCAGCTAGAGTGAGGGTCATTCTTGTTGGCTTTGGTTCACCACATCCAAGCTTCTTCATCATTGAGAGGGGCATTAAGTTGATACTTGCCCCTAAGTCACATAAAGCTCTACCAATGTCTACCGGTCCAATGGAACAAGGAATAGTAAAGGTGTGACACCCCGTTTCCCAAAATAACAAAATAATATGAAACAATCAGAGTTCAACAAATACGGGCATGTCACACTACTTTTCAAAATTTATTAAATAGAAAATAGAACTATTTAAATTCCAACAAA
>Ga0099826_10002827_pt1 | contig 11446 bp, 10 predicted proteins | sample Mtrugardesep15_FD_76830 | JGI IMG/M metagenome (GOLD analysis project Ga0099826, IMG submission 76830) | Root nodule microbial communities of legume samples collected from California, USA - M. trunc garden sep15 | ecosystem: Host-associated > Plants > Roots > Nodule | place: USA: California...
CTAAAACCAACTTTTAATCTAAACTGTGTATTTTAATCTAACGGCTGCTATTTAACCTTCTTACTTCTCATTTTAAAATCACTTCTTATTTGATACATCCCCTATATATATATATATTTGTCTCGTGTTTTTATATATTTATTAGGGTTAATTAAATTTTTAGTCTTATAAATATTCACAGTTTTGTTTTTAGTCCATACAAAACAAAATCACACGTTTTAATCCTATGACATTTTTCTGAAGCATTTTAGGGACTGAAAATTTTAATGAAATTTTTTTACAAAGAATAAAAATGTAGATGGAAAATTTTTATAGGAACTAAAAATGTTGATGAAATTTTTTATAAAGACTAAAAAATGTGATTTTATTTTGTAAAAACTTAAAACAAAATTTTGAATATTTATATTGACCATTTACTTAATTAACCCTATTTATTATCGATAAATGTTTGTTTCCTATTATATAAGTTGTCCCAATTTAATTATCAAAAGCGATCCAAAATATTTGTAGAATTCCAAAAATAAAAATTGTTGCTGTTATAGGCTAGATTTCTGATATGCTGCTGTTTGTTTTGCATTAGTTTAACTTTGGTGTAATGCTCTTGTGTACCTGGGTTCAGGTCCCTCAAAAACAAAAAATTAATCTCGTAATTTTTATCAGGGATTAAAATAGCATTTAAACCTTATTATTTTCAAATAAAATTTGTTTTCCTATTATAAACCCTTGTTTGAGAGTTTTAAAAAAAATAGGAAATTTTTTTGGGGATTTTGAAGGGCTTTATTTGTCCAATTTTAAAGTTCTTCTAAATTGGAGGGTTAAACATACAAATTGACAGTTTTATCCTTATAATAATTCAGAATTCTTAATTGGTTGTTACTGCGTTGAGGGTGATGATAAGGATAGAGGTACGGGTAGTGGTGGTAGATATGGGGTTGCACGGTAATTGTGGCTTCAACCATGAGATAATGATGGTGAAAATTCTTAATTTAAGGCTAATTAATATTGACATAGAAATGGGTTAAAATTGGTCAATGAGAGAGAAACTACATTAACTGCTTCTTAAGTTGTGCAACATTACACATGTTAAACAAAACTCATAAGATAAATGACCACTAGTGTAATTTTGCCAAAAATAAATGCTAAAAATTAAAAAGTCAGCAAAAGTAAAATCATAAATAACACGCGGTCAGCATAGGAATAATAACTAAAAATTGAAAGAGTCAACTCATTCCGCAAAGGAAAGAGTAATAAAAATTGAGAAAATCAACAACTTTAAAAAATTGAATTTATGACATTACCATTTTCAATTGAATATTTGTATTTTTGTTTTCCTAACCAATGTTTTAAAGGCATTTTTAGTTTTTCCTAAGTTTAAAAGTTAAAATTCAGATGTGCAATATTGAAATAAAGCAAAGGTCTTCTATGTACAATATTGAATACATAAATCTCAAAATCCCAAGATGTGTCGTTGCACACGATGACACGTGTGGATCTGCCTTTGTTCTAAGTGATCTTACTATATATTTCATCCTTTCGCTATTGTAAATAAAAAATCATTTTTTAAAACGGTTATATAGCTTTAATGAGACACAAATTTGTAGTAGTAAAGGAGAGTTGATTGTCACTATATTCAAAAAGATTTGTAACTATCAATTTCAGTCATTCATGCGCTTCTCTTATGTGATAAAAGTATTGTGATTCTCAAAAATCTGTGACCAGATTGATCGTAAATGTAGAAGGTTCATTTGGGGAGATTCTCTGACTCAAAAACATGTCCATCTTGCCTCATGGACAACCATTTTCACTCTTAAGAACATTGGAGGATTGAGGTTACACTCGTCCAGTGACATGAGTACTACATCTATGATGAAAGTTGGTTGGTCCTTAACCAAGAGAAATGATGCGCTTTGGGTTAAAATTGTCGGAGCCAAATATAGACGCGGTCCAAATTTAATGCCCAAAATTCAAGTGAACAAACCAGGTTCAAACCTGTAGAAGGAGATTTGTAAAAGTAAGGTTAACAATAACCTTATTTGGGATAGTGGGACCGGGAAATATCAAAAAGCTTGGTTGTCTTTGAACCTAAAAATCTCGAGGGCCTCTAATAACAGTCATGCCTCATCTATCATGTGCTGGAGTCCACCTCCTATAGGCTCTGTTAAAATCATTTCTGATGCGGCAGTCAAGAACACGGGCAATTAAGCTACTTGTGGTGGTATTATGAGAGGGTGCTTCATGTAACTTTTTTTGAAATTTCTTGGACAATCTGGGACCGTGTTCCATTGTGCAAGCAAGACTTTGGGCGATTCTCCACAGTCTTGAAATCTCCATTGACAAAGGACTGCAACATATTCTGATTGAATCTGACTCTCTTATGGTTGTCAAGCTGACCATGCAAGGATGCTCAAACTCTCAACCTTGCTTCACTCTCATCTCCGGAATTACGACTCTTTTGACAAATGTTTCAATGACCAACGTTTCCCACATTTGCAAGGAAGCTAACAGTGTAGCAGAATTAAGCTACTATACGAGCAATTAAGCTACTTGTGTGTGTATGGAGGCGTGTGAACAATATTAATTGAGTAGGAGAGAATAACATTTCAAAGAAGAACGGATATTTTGATTCTTATTTGCTTGCTTCTACTTGTTTTTACCGACTTAGTTTACAAATGACAAACTCTCTTTTATATAGGCTCTAAAGGAGAGTTCTAGACACATCGTGAGATAATATTCTAATATTTCAATAGAGAGTTACACACTTCTCTCAACTAACTTCAGCACTTCAACCAAAATGGGCATCACTTGATTAGTCCAAAATGGACCAAATCATGTTATTATCCAACAAATCACTCCATGCATCTCTTGATCTTATCCTCGTTTTTTATTTACAGGAAGTGTCATACCAGCTACTATACCTATAGAACAACACAAAATATAATTTAATAAAAACAATTCAAGAGGGGTAAAAAGTAGATAATTAAAGGAAATTAATCATATTCATTCATGTATGTACCTATATAAATAAATGTTAGGAAGTCCATGCAGGCTCCTACATAAGAGATTACCAACAACGTAGCCATAACTCCCATAAACAAAGGCCAATCTTTCTTTATGCTTACCACGAACAACCACCTTATTGATTTTTCAATCCATGCTCGAACTGTCATTCCCATTCTCACAGTTGTTTCTTCTTTCAATTCAAGCCTCAACAATATTGGTGGTTCCCTAAATTTCACACAATAAATAAATGGAACTTAGCTACCTATTTAGCACATAGCGTGTCAGTGTCAGTATCGTGTCTGGTGTCTATGCAGGTAAGATTTTAGCTACTAGATAATGGAAAAATAGAGAAACATGTATTAGAAGAAGCAGAGGAAGGAGAAGGTGCTGACTTGCCGAAAAGTGTAAGCATGTTGGAATAGAGGAATATTGAAGTGACAACAAATATAGTGAGCCATGAGATGAGAGTAAGGAAGTTAAATTGATAAACTTCCATCAACACCCATGTTGCTGTTGCAGCAACTAGAGTCAATATTGTACTTAGTTTCTTCCTCCTCCTCCGTAGCACTATGTCCTTCAACATGTCATTGCCACCATCTTGTGCCACAAAATTATTGCGTGTCATGATGTCATTGCCACCATCTTGCGCCACAAAATAATTACCTTTTGTTTCTGTTGTTTCTGTAGACATGGGAAATATTGTGATTAATTAAGTGAAGATGAAATTGTTGAACAAACAAGGCTTAAGTCTCACTCTCACCTGTCAAAAAATATAAGATCTTATAATCTGGCAATTGGAATCTAAACTTATCAACAAGGCCTTCTGAGCCAGGCCAAACATCATCCAAGACTAATAATATTGGATACATACTAATATTCCTAAATAGAAGTCCCAATTCGTTAATTGCATCTTCGTCGCTTTGAAACTCAGGCATCCAAAGTCCACAGCGGGCAAACAGTGTTTGTACAATGTACTTCAAGTTCGGAGTTCTTGAGACGGTAACAACGAAGATGTTTCCACAAAACTTGGCTACAAAAAAGTTTTCTAAATCAATGAGAATGAAATGAAATTGTTTGGATAATATTTATGATTGAATTCCAAATACCTCGGATTTGTGGATCCCAAAAAAGGTTCATTTGAAGAGTAGGTTTAACAGAAGCACCCAAACCAGTCAAAAGAAACACAGAAACACCATACTTGAGCAACTCAATCTTCAACTCAGTGAAAAGGTCAAGCCTTCCAGTAAATTCAGGAACTTGAGGAGCAGTAGCGCCACACGAGAACCTTATTTGATTCCCATGAATCTTTTCCGCAAGAACCAACAGCTTCATCAAATCCCTTTTATTCTCAAATGGAACAACAACAGACGAATGCCAATGAAGATCGTCAAGTTTCTTCTGAAGCTTTTCTTGTTGAGCTGGAGAAGACAAACAGTTCTTGAAAGTAGGCTTCTTGCTTTTTCTTACAAGCTCTGTCAGCTCTCCTGTGATAGTCTCTGCTATTTCTGTATCTTCACTTGGTCGACCCAACGAATCGTTGCAAACTATTATCTCTTCAACCAGAGGAGCCAAAGCATTGCAAGTTTTTCTGCTTCTTTCCAGAGTGGAAGGGTACTTTCGACCTCTGTTGAATGCTTCAATTGGGTATTTCAGAGCCTCTCCCACCACAGCTCCAACGAGAGCTCCACCCACTAGTTCCCCCATAACTAAGCAACTCTTGAGTTGTGTATGTAACAAAGAAAGTAGTAATGTGTTTTGTTGTTTTTGTGGAATCAACAAATGTTTTCTAGCATTGGTTGAGAAAGAAAACTCAATTATTTATAGATAGAGAATGTGATTTTTGGTCTTCATTTTTGATCCCATTTCGTTGTAGTTTCTTGGTTTGGTAGTACTAGTTAGTTCGGCGTTCACGTTTTATTTATTGTTTTCTACAAAACATTTCTGGCTCTGCTGCGTTGTTATAAAAGAGGTCACCAGGGGAGTAGATCAGATCATTTATAGCTTTATAAATTCATGACAAAAAACATGTTTGAAAAAGGTAAAAATTGGTCGACTTCGGCCCTCTTTGTAAACAAAAAAAAAAAAAGGTAAAAATTGCTTTTGATTGAAAAACACCTATAAATTACTTAAATGCCCCCATCGACAGTTAACTACGGAAATTAAGTAGCGGCAGTTAGCTGTCGATCCCCACCATTTTAACTTATACATGAAAGAAGAAGAAAAAACCTCCATCGGGAGTTGCAACAAAAAAACATGGGTCAAATATGGATGTTACTCAAGTATTCCTTTTATCGTTGGTCATGTACTCATTGGCTAATAGTAATAATAGGAAATGATACACTACTTAACTCCATAAATTAAAAACCTCAATTTATTGTAAAATAATTCAAGCATTGTCTTGAAGTTTATTCAGTAATTTTTTTATAAATATAATACCAGTCCCATTTATCAACCTATATAATATTAAAACCAAAATAAAAGTGGACCAAATCATCAAAAAGGGATACTTTAACACCTCAATCTGCATTTGTCAAAAAAAAAAAAAACACCTAAATCTGCAATCAAGTTTACTACATGTACAAGACTGTCCAACATAAACTCCTGCTTTGTTCACTACAGTTGCCAAGACAAGATTATGGTAAAGACTAGTTAATAGAACAACATATGTGTAGCAACATTTTTGAACAAATATGTGTAGCAACATTGTTTACAAGTTTCAATATGAATTCTAGTTACTGTATCTCAAGGAAACAACATTCAGGAACGAGATCCATGAAGAAAGTTTAAGGTAATATCAACTTCAGGCATCTCTATCTTTAGATTGGGAATTTTGCGGAAATTTTTCCATAATGCTTCCCCTTCTTCATCACAGATGACTTTTATTCCATGCTTTAGATTTCCAAAATTGATGACAGAATAAGGCAATCCAGTCAGCTTTAAGCACCCCTTCATGTAGAGCTTCTCAAGCTTTTGCAAGTCCCCAATATCGTTCGGTAATTTCAGAAGACTCATGCACTCTGAGATGTCGAGACAATGCAGGTTGCTAAGGCCTGCAATAGATTCTGGCATCTCTTTTAAATCAGAACAGGAACAAAGCCTTAACATTTCCAAATTCTCCAACTTTCCAATATCTCGAGGCATTGCAGAAAGCTTGTGGCAGTTTGTGATACTGAGCTTCTTCAATGTGGTAATTTTACAAAATCCATCAGGCAGTTTAACCAAATCGTTACAATAGTCAATGCTCAACTCCACTAGACTTGGCATGGCATCTGATAATTGGATAGAATAGCTTTCAAAAGCATTCTTTGTATTGCACATATGAAGGGATAACTTTCGCAGATTCTTCAATAAGCATAGGCAAGGGACTGAAACTTTCTCCAACCTTATTCTTTTTAAGTTTGATAATGAACCAAGTAGCTCAAACTTCGTTAATTCAGAACGATTGAAACCATAATTTGTGACTATTAAAACTTTCAGTTTGCTCATTCTTTCAATGAATTCCGGTAATGAGTACTTGACAGAGCGAGGATTTAATACCAGAACCTCAGCTTCATCAGCTTGCATGTCACACCAATCCGAAGAAAAATTTTCATCTGTAAAAACATCATATATGACAAAATAATTGAGATGATGTATGACATGAGAACGAGTATTTCATATTGTACCCTCTGTTACAAAATAATTGTCATTTAAAGATTTAGTTTTTTCTAAATTATTTGTCACTTCAGAAAATAAAATAAAAACTAACTGCTTTTTAGTTTTATTATCCAACTTTATTCTTACCTTTTAATGCTTTCTATTAAGTGAGATGGAAGATCATTGATTGAGTGAACAGATAATCCAGTTAAATGAACTTACATAATCGTGAAATATTTGGAAAAATCTCTCAATACAATTATTTTGTAATGTTATCATTTGTAAGCGTGCATATAATTTAGACATAGAAACATACCGGTTGTTATAGACAATATGCGGGCAGAAACCGTTAGTTTTCTCTGTTTTACCAACATTCCGGCAATGAATGAGTACATACGACCAATGATTCCTTGCTGATTCAGTCCAATCCACCAATCAGGACGAGTATCTCCATTTAAGTCAATGATCAGTCTTTTTCTCTGTTCAAATGGTTCCCCTTTGCTTTGATGGATTGCTAGTTGTCTGAGGAGATCATGCATCATGACATAGTGGTTATTGTAGTACTTGTCTGTTTCTGTTGCAACTTTCCTGTACAACAAGCATAATTTAGGAACTGAGGGAAGAACCAAATCATCAACAAGACGAATAGTTTAATCTATTTGATAAAATAGTTTTACTACTTTGCTTTATAATGACAATCTGAAATCCATGCATTCTTTACTTCTTTATTTACAATTTGTTTAAATCTCAACTCATGAGACAATGCATTTCAAATTACATCCTTCCTGAAGTGGTAAGTCATAAGAGTACAAGCTTTATAAACTTAACATCAAGTGATATTGTTTACCTTGTAGCGATGACATTAATCAAATTTCTGGTGATTAAATTATGGACAATGGCCATTGCTTTTGTACCATCTTCATCTAGGTCATGCAATTCTTCCCACATATCAATGAGGACAGTAACAGGGATCCTCTGGTCTTCAGGAAATAGTCCCATATCCATGAAGCACTCCTTCTCGTTGATATCCTCCAACATATCCAAACTTTGTTCAAGATAAAAGAGCAAGGCAGTGCTATTATTGTGAAAATAGCTATTAGACTCCAGAATGGATCGCCTCTTTAAGCGTTCCTTCATTTCTTCCCACTTCTCAAAAGGCTGCCCACAAAGTGATCCAGCAATGACCTGAAGCGCCAACGGTGAACCCTTGCAACCTCTCACTATCTGTGCATAGAAGCGAAATCAATGAGTAACATCAAAGGTTTCGGTAACTAACTTGTATGCAAATGTATACTAACGAGGGACTGTTTGGATTAACTTATTTGAGCTTATCTCCTGGTATAATCACTTTTGAGACTGTTTTGGATTGACTTATTTTATTTGAGCTTATCTACTGGTATAATCACTTTTGAGACTGTTTGTGAGAGCATATGAAAACAGCTTATAGCAATTATATGAAAACAATTCAAGTTTATGTTATCTTTTGTTACAAAAATAGCTTATACATAAACACTTATACGATAATCACTTAATTAAAGTGTTTATCCAAACAGGGCCCTAGTCAGTTGACAGCTTTGAAAACTAATCATGTTGTATTTATTCATAAATAATTTGTTTATATCCCATAGTATAAGATTTAACATAACAAATAAATCATAAATTTCTGTCTTGTCAGTCACCATATAATCATGTCTCATTGGTGAGCTCAAAATTTAGTTGGAATGAAGAGAAAGAAGTACCTCATGGACAAGTTTTTTATCAGGCATGTTGTCATTCAATTGAGCAAAGTGAAGGAAAAGGGACACTGCATGATCATGATCAAGTGGATCTAACTGGTATGGGGTGCCAAATCTTCTAAATGCAACCCTTGAAGTTACCAAAATCTTATAATCTGGCAATTTGAATTTGAACTTCTCAACAAGGCCTTCTGAGCCAGGCCAAACATCATCCAAGACTAATAATATTGGATCTCTACCAACTTGCCTCAGCAGAATTCCCAATCGGTTAATTGCATCTTCGTCGTTTATAAAGTCAGGCACCGGAAGTTCGCAATGTTTAAATAGCGTCTTTACAATGTTTTTTAAGACGGGAGTTTCTGAGACGGTAACAAAGAAGATGTTTCCACCAAACTTGCCTATACAAAACAAAACAGCTTTCTAAATCAATGAGAATGGATTGTATTGTATTGAAATGAAGTCAAATGAAATAAAATTGTATGGATATTTTTTATGATTGAATGCCAAATGAGATGAAATTGTTTTTATCTCATACACCTAAAATGAGAGGAGTAAAAAAGATAAAACAATTTAATAGCATAAGTGCTTATAGCATAAGTGCTTATCATATAAGTCATTTCTATAATAAACAATAAAACAAAGTTAAACTGATATCATATAAAGTACTATAAATTATCATAGAGAGCTCATGGAAATAAGCTGAAAACACATGATGAACATCTATTTCTATAAGTTCTCCCAAGCTGGTTGATAAGCTCAAATAAGTCAATCGAAACATGCATGACAATAATTTAGTGAAAAAAAGAGAAGCAATACCTTTGATTTGTGGATTCCAACAGAGCTTCTTAGCAAGGGTGCTTTTACCAGATCCACCCAAACCAGTCAAAACAAGTACAGAAGCACCCTTCTTCATCAGTTCAAACTTCAAATTATTCAAAGGCTCATCCATTCCAATAAATTCAGGCTCTTCAGGAGCACCATACAAACCCCTTATTTGTTTCCCATCAAACTGACCCGAATCCACCATTCTCATCAAAATCTTGGAAATTTCATCGACGTTAGCCCTCAGCTTCATCAAATCATATTTATTCTCAAGTTGAACATTAACAGACGAGTGTCTCTCAAGCTTCTGACGTTGCTTCTGAAGCTTTGATTGGTAACTTGGAAAAGACCAAATGTTCTTCCAAGTAAACTTACTGCTTTTTGTTACAATCTCTTCCCATTCTCTTAAGAGAGTCTCTAATCTCTCTATCTCTTCTTTGGGTCGATCTGATAAATGATTGACATCTTTCATCTCTTTAACCAAAGGAGCCAAAGCAGCCAAAGTTTCTATGCTGGTTTCAAGGGTGGAACCAAATTCAAGACCCTTCTTGATTGTTTGAATGGCGTATTTCAGCAATTCTCCCATTCCAGCTCCAACTGCACCTCCGGTCAATAGATCCGCCATAACTACTACACACACACGTACAGAAACCTTAAATATGAAAACTATATATGTAACTCTTTTGTGTTTGTAAGTAATGAAATGTTTTGTAAAAAGAAAGAAAATGCATATGATCTTATGAACTCAACGATAACTGTTATATAGCAAATATGCTTAGTTGACTTGATGGTTTTTGGTCTTAGTTTATTCTCTTTTTTTTAGCGTAGCCTACAAGTTTTGTTTCATAGCACGCGTATGGAAGTATATGGTCGGCAGTGGTACTTACTTGGTAAATATAGTTAGTTCTAACAGTCTAATGAATATTTCTAAAAGAAATACTAGCAAGGAAAAAATAGCAAAAAAATTCAAAATGTGAACCTGACGTGAATCGAACACGCAACCTTCTGATCTGGAGTCAGACGCGCTACCATTGCGCCACAGATCCACTTGTGATATAAATCGATACTCAGATTAATAAATAACATAATCCACGTTTTCAAAACAAAAGGCCACCACATCCTAACCAATTACGACAATTATAAATTTTACTTGCAGCTTCCAATGACCAATGTAATTGGGTGGTGTTTAATTTGGAAAGGAAACTTTTTTTTCACCATGGCAAAGTTAAACCAAGACCATAGATTTAATATTTTTTAATTTGGATGATTCAGATTTATTATCTGTTAACTTTTTGTTGGGTTATATAAAACAAAAGTTGTGACCCCACCTCATAATTAAATAATATTTTCTATTTTGTATGTAGTAGTGGGCTTTTGCAATAATTTTCTCGTTGTTAATCTTTATTTTTATTTTTACTTTTATCTTGTATTTTAATTAGTTTTATTTTAGCATTGTTTTTTTATTTTAAGTTATTTTTATTCTCTTCTTTTTTATAAGCAATAGGTCCAAAATAATTTTGTCAAGGTTTGAACTTTTCCTTCGTTACAGTGCCACAATCACAGCATCTCATGTCCAATCTTTCTTTCCTTTTTCCTCCAAAACGCGTTCTAGTCATTCAAGGCCATCAATCCCATTCAATTCCTCATCAAACCTATTAAATTGTTTTCCACTTTGAGGAACCTTCGAACCTTTTAAAACAGAGCCAATGAAAATCAGTAGAGGAACGCAAAAAACCTGCAGAGAAACCAATCGCACCACACAGTGTTCAAACTCAATCCATCATACCCAGCACAAACGTGCCAACACTAGAACCAAGCTTCAATCACCAATTTCAAAAACCACAATCCAGTAACGCAACCACCTAACGAAATCGAACCAAACCATTCACAAGCACAACACATTCGGCCACAAAACCCTCTCATAAAACCGATTCAAAACCCTACACAACCGAAACAACAAAAAAAAGAGGTAGATTTTTTATTTTCAATCTAGGTTTTAAAAAAGGGAATTTTATTTTGTTGTTTTCAATAAAACGAAAAAAAAGTAGGAAGGAGGGAGAAATCGAAAAAAAATAAAATAAAATTCTAGGTTTCTGGCACGGTGGCGTCGCCGTGCCTGACCGGCCACCGCCGCGTCGAAAACCTTGGGGTTACCGAAAAATGGGTTTGGTAATGAAGAACATATGAATGTTCTTGTTTTTTCAGAAAGAGAGAATACGTGAAAGAAAGAAAGGAAGCGAGAGAGAAAAAAG
>Ga0099826_10002828_pt1 | contig 11445 bp, 8 predicted proteins | sample Mtrugardesep15_FD_76830 | JGI IMG/M metagenome (GOLD analysis project Ga0099826, IMG submission 76830) | Root nodule microbial communities of legume samples collected from California, USA - M. trunc garden sep15 | ecosystem: Host-associated > Plants > Roots > Nodule | place: USA: California...
CTAATAGGTCATACAAAAACCAAAATTTCTGAAAAAAAATAAAAAATTTGTTTTTGTATGGTTTATTAGAGGGGTATTCTGAAACAATTTTTTTTTACAGAGTGGTAAACCAAAAAAAATATTTTATATGGGGTAAACCCAAAAATGATATATATTACAGAGAGTAAAACACTAATAAGTCAATCTAAATGGGTCATAAATCTCATTCACAAGTCACTCATCCATTCAAAAACACAATCAAATTAAATAATTCTTCTTCTTTTTTGTTTAAACAAAAAAAGAACTTATTTTCTTTCAAACAAAAATGTCGAATTTTTATTGAGCTTTCGGAAATATATATATATACAAAGTCACATCCCTCTTTGTTTTTTCAGTAGAATTTAACCACTTCTACAATATTAATGATTTCTTTAAGAAACCGAAATGAAATCAACATAAATAGTTACCATCACAACATAAAGTGTGCATGAAGTCGTAGCCAACAAAAGTCATACACGGGTACCACAAAGCCAACAAAAGAATAATACAAATATACTTCAGTATTTCAAACTCAAATACTGTAATTATTATATACAATATATGGATGTTACAACAACCAAACAACATTGCGATTTCACTTTTTTTTAAAAATTATACTTTTAATTTTAATATAAAGTCATATTACTTTAAGCCGTTTGATAAAAAATACATTATCACCCGTGCAGTGCTCGGGTCTCACACTAGGCTGATATATTTAAGAGGTACTTTTTTTTAGGATATAGTAAATAACAAATTAAGAGTTACTAACTCTACGATAACATTCAGCGTTTTCCACAATTTTTAGGCTGATATGTTTAAATATAAAGGATTTTCATATAAAGCAAATACTTTTTCTTTCTCTTAAACGTGCACACATATGCATGCAAAGGTGTTAATATTAATTTCGTGACTTTACATTTAATATGCAGATCTGCGCATCAGTGACGATGACTTGAAGAACATGTGTTTGATTGAAATTGAAATGCTGCTTTAGGAAAACGAACGGTCGCTTACGAACTTCAAATCTATAGGTCAAACGCAGTAGACATGCCAACTTTCACAAACAAGCTTATCGTTGATGAGCTAAATTACAACAAAGATAAACTGGAAAAGACACACGTTGATATGTTACTGATGCTGACTGATGAACAAAGATGTGTGCATGACAAGATCATGGAGTCCGTTGGTTCTGAAGACGATGGTTTCTTTTTCTTATATGGTTACGGTGGTACTGGAAAAACCTTTATATGGAAAATATTGTCGGCTGCTGTTAGATTGAAGGAGTTAATTGTATTGAATGATGCATCCTGCGGTATAGTGGCTCTTCTATTACCAGGTGGAAGAACCGCGCACTCGACGCTGACAGTCCCTATTGAGATTAATGAGGCATCATCGCTCACGATGGAAAAGGATAGTCCTAGGACAGACCTGATGCGTGCTGCAAAGTTGATAATTTGGGATGAGGCTCCAATGATGCACTGATGGTGTTTTGAGGCAGTTGACCGGTCAATGCGTGATATCATGTCCAAGAATGATCCTCTAAAAGAGTTTAGACCTTTTGGTGGAATGACAATAGTTTTAGGTCGTGATTTCAGGCAGATATTTGCCTGTTGTCTGAAAAGGAACGAGGCATGATATTATTGATGCCTCAATCAATTCATCAAAGATATGTGCTTATTGTAATGTGTTGAGGCTTACTGTTAACTTCAGATTGGGTGCATCTTCGGTACTTGCAGAGCAGGAAGAAATTGCTAATTTTGGCAAGTGGATACTCTCATTGGAGACGACAACGACGCTTCAAATGAGAATGGTGAAATGAAGGTAGAAATTCCTGAAGATTTGCTCATATCGAACACAACAAATTTGTTTATGTCACTTATGGACTTTGTGTATCCCGATTTGAATGATAAGCTTGGTGACCTGCTATTTTTCCAAGAAAGGGGAATACTTGCACCAATGCTTGATTCAGTTGAGCATGTTGACGAATATATGATGTCACTGATTTTAGGTAAAGAGAAAGAGTATTTAAGCTCTGATTATGTTTGTCGATCTGGTGAAAATTCTGATGTCCAAAGCGAGTGGTTCACAACAAAATTTCTTAATGGTATTAAGAGCTCTGAAATTCTAAATCACCGGTTAAAACTAAGGGTGGGATGTCCAGTTATGCTGATGAGAAACATCGATAAGGCCAATGGACTGTTTAATGGTACGAGGCTAACAGTTACACATCTAGGAAAGAGCACGATAGCTACTACCGTAATTACAGGAAAAAGGGCAGGTACCAGGGTATTCATTCCCATGATTAATCTTATTCCGAGTGATCCAGGACTACCCTTCAAATTCAGGTGCAGGAAATTTCCATTGACGCTTTGTTTTGCAATGACAATAAATAAAAGTCAGGGTTAATCTTTATCTTGAGTGGGAGTTTATCTTCCTAAGCCCGTGTTCACACATGAACAACTCTATATCGTTGTCTCTTGAGTTACTTCTAGAAAAAGTTTGAAGCTGCTCATCTTGCATGAAGATAATAATGTTTGCATGGAGACCACAAATGTTGTGTATCGTGAAGTTTTTCAAAAAGTATGATCATTGGTTATATTTTAGAATTGTTGTTGCTATAATTTAGAAAACTAAAGTTGCATATTGTTTGGAAGTCGTTTTTTTAATTTCTTTGTAAGGTGTATTGGTCATTACAGAACATACAATTTCTATATAAGCAGATCCTCCTGCCATTGACTTTTAATTGAAGCACTTTTCAGGTATAACAATACGCGGAACTTTTTTTTTTCTTACATTGTTGTTACCCTAAAATACAATATTTACATTAGACCATTGGTTTTGTAAAAAATAAAAACAAATAACAATCGGCGTTTCTGTAGCTCAAACTATATTTATACACACCTATAAAAAATTTAAGGTTTCATTCACAAACTAGGTGTATACCTTTGACACTGACTATTATATAAAAAAAATACAAATTTTTTAGTTTTTATGATTAATAAAAGACATTATGTCAACAAATAATAATATACTATACGTCGGCGTATTTTTGCAAAAATATTGCATATGCTAAGTTTAACAACGAGTACATCTTATACTACAAATAATTAGTATAAGTATAAATCCAAATAGTTTAATCGTTATGTGCAATGTTTAGATATTTTAAAATATATACAAAATTAAGCTGATATTTTTTTCCATATCAAATTTAAATTATGACCACATTTATAACTTTAAGATAACATAATATAAAATCTATATATTTGATAAAAAAGTTTTTTATTTCCCGTGCTTGGCACGGGTCACTATACTAGTATCTTATGATGTGTAAGGGCATAAGTTGTTATCTAAATGGAGCAAAAACGTTGTCTTTTTCTTTTTTTACAGAAAAATGAGTTGTCTTTAACATTGTCCTTGAATTTGTTTTTATGCATTGAGAATTCTTTCAATTTTTATTTATAATTAATCACTTGCACTAATATTGTGCGTGTTTTCAAACAAATAAACAAAAGTCTTCTAAAAAATCTAAAATAGACCACCACTGTTACACACATAATTGAAAAACAATTTATTAAAATGAAATACCTTGTTGGGCTTCGACCCTCTCTTATCCCAAAAATAAAAAAATACCTTGCATGCATGAGAAAGATGCAAATACTACAATAAAGCAAATTAAATAACATTCGAAAAATGTATAATAGAGGAGCACAATTTTAACTATTGCAAGCATGTATGTATTGATTTAACAATGCTATACAAAGTGAAAAGAATTTTGTGACATGGAGTGATTATTATTAGGTTTAATTGCAGTTTTAACTCCTTAATTTATACAAAGTTGCGATTTTGATCCTTTAAGAAAAAAACTACAAAACGGTCCCCTAAGTTTTGCATTTGTGGCAGTTTTGGCCCTCAATGTCAATTTTGACTTGGTCTACGCTGACGTAGCAACCTAAGTGAGGTGCCACGTGTTATTTTTTTTGTCTTGGGGGGCCGACACTGCTACAAATACAAAACTTAAGGGACCATTTTGTAATTTTTTTTTCTTAAAAGGCCAAAATCACAACTTTATGAAAGTTAGGGAGTTAAAACTGCAATTAGCCTTATTATTATCTTGAAATTATTATTGTTCCTAATCCTTTGTTGGCATATGCCGACATCCTTTTTCTTTTTCTTTTTCTTTTTCTTTTTCTTTTTTTTGAAAGAGACATCCATTTCATTTAGTTGAACCATATGTTAATTGATTTTATTGAAAATATTATTGTCTCATATGAGACACATGTAATTAGCATGTGAGGTAGACCAATATGTGTCGTTTGTGGTGATTTGGACTTATAATATGTCGATTGATTGTTAAGTAGAAATTGAAGAGGTCACATTCAGCATCATTATCGTATAAATGGAAGTTAAATTATATATATGAATTGTACCAAAAAAAAATAAAAATTGTATATATGAAATTGATGAAATGCATGAATTTATCGTAATTGGTATATTACATAAGTTTATAATGTCTTACTATGAAGTGACTATTTATTTAATACACAATATTGCAGGTGCAATCAACATTATATTATACTATTATACTAGTTTAAAAACCCGTGCCAAGCACGGGCTAAAATTATGAATATTTTTATTTTATTTTATAAAATCTAGTTAAACGAAAAATTCATTATTTTATACACAATATATCAATAGAACGCATCGTTATCGTATTTTCTATTGCATATTATATACAAATACCAACGCGTATATAGTTATTTGGATTTACGTATCGTTAAACAAGAATGATTTAACAGATGTAACGTCGAAATATTAGTATTTAATGTAGAAATATTTTACTTGGGTGACTAAAATTAATCACGGAGACATGAGTCTATTTTTTTTTTGAAGTTCTGCATATAACTTGGGGTGTTGGAGTCTCGAGGCCTAATGCATATACAATTAATTGTCCCTACCCAACCAATCGTCTCTACCAAATGCCCTTATAAATAGTTTCTTTCAAATTCCATGATTTCTATAGTGGATACCCTTATATATACAAAGTTAATATCATGCATACACTTGATTCATCTTAACCTTCAACACGAATTTGTAATTATTCAATCGTGTAACAAATAAGTATAACAAACAACGACAAAGACACCAACTATATATCACATGTTTTAACTAAGCATATTATAAAATAACCCATCAATAAAAACACAATAGAAAAGGCTTGAAAAAGGGACTACAAAATTGTCATGTGCATCCACATAAAGACAGGAGCTCGAAAGAACAAAGATAAAAAAAGACGGATATAGAGCAAATTGTATAAAAAATGAAGCAGAACATATAACTGATAATACGGTCACTGAAAGAGTACGACTTACATTGGGAAAAATGAGAAAGATCAGAATGATACTGACATTATAAATAAAATTAAACTGAGTATGCAAATATTGGAGTTGCTCTATCAGATAATAGAAAAACCGAAGTCTCTGTAGATAAACACCTTAATGTATCAGACGGTGTTAATTTCGGAGCCGAAGAGAAGGCATTGCACCTATTGCAATCTGTCAATGATATTTCAATGCCATAGAAATTCCATTAACGTCAGCATGTGTAAATCTGAATGATATCATGTCACCTGAAGCATAAAACCAACACCTAAAGGTACATGAGACCAAAAATATTGTCAAAAAGGGATAAAAAAATATTACTCCATATAACATATTAGTCCCTCTTACAAATCGATCACTCAGCCCATTCTTTGTACAACAATAAATGTCATTGGATTTTATACAATGAAATAAGAAGTGTTATATCAATTGTTAGTTGCAGAATTGCAGTTTATCTACCTGACAAATCCATTACTCTTTCTTTACGCAACTATTAGAATGATTGCAGGTAGCAACAACCAATTCATATCCAAATAAAAAATATATATTACAATGAAGTTTAAAAGAGAAAAAAAAAATTCATACCCAACTGCGTCATCAGGAACGACCGGTTAAATGTTCCGAAAAAATCACGGTACACACCATTAATTGTCTCAATACACACGCGATTTTCTTCATCCAGTATAAACATTTTCAATCCCTTTTTGGAAGTGACTCTCGACACAGTGACGTGCAACTGTACATGAGTAAAAACCGGTTTGAAAAGATAGATTCCAACATGAGACAATGACTGACCCTGACTTTTATTTATTGTCATTGCAAAATTCAAAGCCAACGGGAACTGTCTTGTAGTAAGTTAGAAAGGTAGTTCAAGATCACTCGGAGCTAAGTTCATTCTTAGAATAATTACTTTTTCACCAACATTTTTTCCGATAATAACATTTGCCCTGATAAAATTCTTTCCAAGATTATCTACAATCAACATAGTCCCATTGCACAATCCAGTTGCTTGGTCAATGTTCCTCATAAACATAACTGGACATCCAACTTTAAATCTCAACTTGTGGTTTATAATACTGGAAAACTTAATATCGTTTAAGAATTCGGTGGTGAACCATTCACTTTGTACCTCACTATTCTCGCCTGATTTGCAAACCAAATCATAACTGATATATTCTTTTTCCTCTCATGGGACCAATGATAGAAGGAATTCGTTTACGTACTGCGTCCAGTGTGGGAGCAATTATCCCCCGCTCTTGGAAATTTTTTAGATCCTCATGTTTTGCAAAAAATCCGGATATACAATTTTTTTTCAAGGGACTAAAAAAAATCTAAATATTTATAGGAAACATTTACTTAATTAATCATTTTTTTACCTTAAAACAACGTTTTTGGATGTCATTCACTTTCATTCTATTTTTGTATTCAAACTATAGGGTGGCTATAGAAGTACCCTATCTCTCTTCACTTTTGTGAGGGACCCCTAAATAAGTTGCATAAAAAAATTGTTGAAAGTTAGTAAAATTGAAATTTTAAAAAATCACTGAGTAATTGCTAAAATTTAATTTTGGATATCATTCAATTCTCCTTTTAAATTGTGATTGTTATTATTATTTCTTTAAAAAAAATTCCTTTAGAATATGTCAAAGAGACTTTAGGGTGTGATTATTTTAAGAAAACAGTAGCATCATCTAGGAAAGATTTGGTCAAAGAAACTTGATGATGCACTGTGGGTTTATAGAACAACATTTAAAACTCCTATTGGTTTCTCACCATATAAGTTAGTTTACCGGAAGGCTTGTCACCTACCAGTTGAGTTAGAGCATAAAGCCTACTGGGCTATTAAATTCTTAAACTTTGATCATACTCTAGCTGGTAAGAAAAGACTTCTCAAACTAAATGAATTGGAAGAAATGAGGTTGCGGGCGTATGAAAATGCGCTGATTTACAAAGAACAAACAAAAAAATACCATGACCGCAGCCTTGTTTCTAGAGAGTTTTATGCTGGACAACCTGTGTTATTGTTCAATTCTAGGTTAAAGTTATTTCCAGGAAAGTTGAAATCTAAGTGGTCAGGACCATTCATAGTAAAGAATGTGTCCCAACACGGAGCTGTTGAGGTAACGACAACCGATGGTGAGAGAAGTTTCACTCTGAATGGGCAAAGATTGAAGCCCTATCTTGGAGGAGACCTGCCCAAAGAAAGGGTGGGTTTGGTACTTACCGACCTCTGAAAGGTCGTCGACTTGAAGTCAAGCTAATGACAGGAAACGAGCGTTGAGTGGGAGGCATCCCACCAAGTTTAAGTTTAGGTAAATTTAATTTAATTTCAGTATAAAAAAAATCGTTTCAGAAGGTGGAAGTTTTTCTCAGTGTCCAAGCTGAAGTTCAAAAATTGTGCTACGATGCCTAAGAGTTGGGCTACGATTTCTGAACCCAAAAAAAGTAATTTCTTTCGTAAAAAATCGTAGCCCGATTTGCTAAAATCGGACTACGATTAGCTTGGTCAAACCTTCAAAAAAAAAAGAAAAAAAATCGGGCTACGATGCTTTCCCATCGTGCTCCGATTTAAGAAGGCTGATACACCAATTGGCTATGTAAAAAATCGTAGCACGAAGTGAAAGGAATCAGACTACGATTTTTGAAATTTTTTGAACTTCCAAACCGTTACAGCCGAAATTGGAGTACGATGGGATTGAATCGGGCTACGATTTCACGCATCTATATATAATCTGGATTAGTTCAGTAAACTTTACAGACCTTTTTGTGAAGCGAAGCTCTGGCAAATTTTTCCCTAAAACCATAAATCCACAATCTCCACTCAAACTTCATCTTATTTTCATCTCCCTAACCCCTACAACACTTACAAATCATCGCCAACTCAACCCAAACCATCCCAAAACCTCAAATTCACATAACACTCATTGACCAATTTCATCAAACACCTTAAATTCATAACCAAAAGTCTTCCAAACCCTTGCAAAATGGCCAAAACTTCTGATAACACAGAGGTACAACCAAGAAAAAGAACCAGAAACCAAAACAAAACATCCTCATCAAACCCTCCACCACCAATTCAACCACCATCTCAACCCCCACCAACCCAACCGCCCACATAAAAAAGATTTACTTCTGCAGAAGCTGAGGAAAGACTTCAAGTCATTAAGGAGCTAGACTTCACCGGTGAACAAGCTTTTGACCTCAAGAAACTCACTAGGTACAACACTTTTGAGAGAACATTGAGAGAGAAAGCTTGGGAGAGTCTTAACGCGATGGTAGACAAGTCTAGCAACAAGTCAATCGCGATGGAAGTTATGTGACTCATGTCCGAGGAAAAAGGATTGATTTTAGTCCTAGTAAGATTAACAGGATTATGGGGTTACCGGTACCCGAGGTGTGCGATGTTGAAAGGGAGATTATCGAGTAATTGGCCTGACAACCAAGAAGAGTCGGATGGGTTGCTAGTAGGGCTCATGAAGGAAGGAACAGGCTGGGTAAGGAAGCAACCAACATACAACCCCCAAATGATTGACACCGCTGACCTGCTGCCTATACCAAGAGCTTGGACATCTTTTATAATATCTACCATTGTTAGTACATCTTCTGCTGCATAGATGATATGTGACCGTGCGTTTATTCTCTTGGTTCTGTTTTCTGAGCATGAGCGAATGAATGCAGGACGGCTGATAGCCTACAACATCCATGATATGATTCGTAAGAATAATGCATTGGGACACTCCTGTTTGATTAATCTCTTGTGTCACGCTGCGGGTGTGTTACCAGAACTTGCAGATGTTTATCTCAAATCTCAGACCCCCGTTGTATGGGGAGTGAATCTGCACCTGCCATCTTTGACCATGATGACCAGGATCAGCATGGGGAGTGAATCTGCACCTGCCATCTCAGTAGTAGTTTATTTTTATTTTTGTCTTTTCTTTGAAGTTTGAGTTCAATAAAAATAACATGTGTGATTTCTGCTAGTGTGTTGATTGTTAAACCCTCATGTCTTGTAATTGCATCGTCATTTGCTTATTATTAATGAATTTACTTTGATTTTGAATTTTACTAGTTTAATAGCATATGGTTCATCATTGGTGTGTCAAAAGTTCAAAGGAGGTAGAGCTTGCATAAGGTTCAGCGGTGAAGTGTACGGCAGTGTGAATTTTCACAACTTCCATAAATCTTAACCTATAAGTTCATTAGCAAAATTTTGTTTTTCAATTTTCACAAATACGAGTGTTCCATGTTGGTACTATTTTAAGGATTTGCGGATTTTCTTTATGTCAATTGGGTACATCTCATAACACATTAAGGCAAAGTGCTTGAATCTTGAGCCTTTGAAGCCTACCCTTTGCATTGAATATTCCCTTGTTTAGCCAACTTTGAGCCAATAGGTTAGACCCCGTTGTTTCGGTGACAAACCATATTACATGCCTAGAGCCTTAGGATTTTTAACCCCATTGTTGTTGGAGTTATGCATTGTGATGTGTTGGCAAAAATATAAGTTTGGGGTTGCTCATGGGATAGAAACTTTCTAAGTTTGGGGTAGGGGATCTTAGAGAACAAAGATATGATAAAAGATCACTATGTCTCATGTATAAATAATATATATATACAAAAAAAAACATGAAAATCAAGTTGAAGTACAGAAATCAACTTACAAAAAAAAAAGCTTAATAAAGTGAGACAAAAGAGTTATAATTATAAGTGATCTAAGAGCTTCACGTGAAATTCCCAAATGTTGATCAAGTGGTTCCATATTGTGGGTTGTTCACTATCAAGAAAGTAGCATAACTCCAAAGTGTTGAATTAAACCTACTTTCCAAATTATACCACCTTTTAACCCTGGCCCCGTTACACCTTGAAAGTCCTTAAAAGTGTGAACTGTGATGCAACTTTGATTGATGTTTAGAAGGTTTTCAAATTTTGGTAATATAGTGATTAGCATGTCGACTGTGTGCACCCTTTATTCATTAGTTGCGTGAAGTTGTGGGATGATGATTGGCAAGCATGTTAGCCCTCTAATTGCTAACAAGAAGATGAACTTTTGACACTGCCATTGTTGAGGTAAATGCTATGTTACTGTTAAATTTCATTTTTAAAGTTTATTCCTTGAGGGCAAGTAATGATGCAAGTTTGGGGTTGTGATGACACTAGGTCATACATACTTTTATGTTAGTTTTTATGTACTCTTGAGCTGAGTTCAAGTGATTATGCGTGAGTTAGAAGTTACAGATGACAGGTTTGAAGTCTGCAAGCAAGAGAAAAATCGTGCTCCGATTTATGAGCATCGGGCTACGATTTGGTTGAGAATTTGGGACATGTTGTCACGTAAAAAATTGTGCTCCGATTGGCCAGAATCGGACTATGATTTTAGGACGCTCCAGTCAGAATCTAAAGTGAATGAGGAGATCGTACTCCGATTTTCTACATCGGAGTACGATTTTGGCGTTGCTGAAATTTTCCTATAAAAGCGAAATTGTTTTCTGAAAGAGGGGTTCAAAATTTTAGAGAGAAAAACTGACTTTTGGAGCTGGATCATTGAGCAGAAGGTGGGAGACCATCAAAACTCATAGCCGGTTATCAATTTCATGTAATGAATTCTTCTATATCATTAGTTATTTGTGCTTTAGCCATGAGTAGCTAGATCCTTTGTGATTAGGTCAAGAGATGATTCTGTACTAGCTCATGTTATGTAACCTGAAACTCTTACTTTTATGAATGTCAATTTAGTTTATTCAGTATATCTTGTTCTTAATGCCTTTATAATTCTGACCTAATATAATTGATTCAAGAGATTATGTGACTATTGACACTAGCATGTAACTTGGAAATATTTATGTTGTTCAACTTAACGAACAATCTAGGGATAGAACGTTGTTAGGTTGTGATAATTGAATTAACGGACTTAAAAACCTTTGATGATTATAGGTTCACCTAAGGAATTAGGGAATTATGATTAGATAAGAGAACTTAGGATCAAGGGATTGACCTAAGTTAATGTGTTAATTCGTCGTTAACTTTGTGACATTCGTAGATTTAAGAAACA
>Ga0099826_10002829_pt1 | contig 11444 bp, 12 predicted proteins | sample Mtrugardesep15_FD_76830 | JGI IMG/M metagenome (GOLD analysis project Ga0099826, IMG submission 76830) | Root nodule microbial communities of legume samples collected from California, USA - M. trunc garden sep15 | ecosystem: Host-associated > Plants > Roots > Nodule | place: USA: California...
ATTGAAATTTTTTGACAGAAGGGTTGGATTCATTCATTGACAACCTCTTTTCATTACAACATTACACAGACTTGGCACAATACAATAACATTTTAAACAACTCAATCAAACAAATTACTCCTAACAATATTTTAATCAACCTAAGCTCACTTCCTACACAATCAACTTTATCCATCAACCTTGCCCTCCAAACCTCTTCTCTGACACTATCCTTTGGCTTCTCCATCAACCATGCATTTATTCCATGACCAACACCATTGTTTTTAAAATAACCTAGTTCTTCAGCTTCATCAACCCACACAAAATATTTACAGTTTTCACCATCTTCCTATACAATCAAAAGATAAAATCAGTACTATTTAAACAAACCTTTCACAGATCACATAATCATTGTTAAACAAACTTTTGGCAGAGGACATGCATAGAAAGTACCCAACAATGACCACTAATTTTTAAATTTCGAATTGAATCAAAAAATTAGGGTTTTAAGTTTTTTGAATTGTGGAAGAACTTTGGTAACAATTCATGGAAGAAATTTTGGGGATTTTGAACTCTAGGTGACAAATTATAACATTAGGGTTCCAAATTTATATATTTGGGGAAGAAAGAGTCGTTAATCTATACTATATATAAAAGAAACTATCTCTTTCAACACACTTTTGGGTTGAACTTTTCTTTCCAAAAATACCCTTAATTTTAAATACAAGTAACACATGTAACAAATAGATAATAATAAATTTAAGGCTTAATTGCACTTTTGGACCCCTATCTTTCCAAAAGTTGCGGTTATGGACCCCTAACTAATGTAAATACAAAACAGCCCCTTATGTTTTGATTCTTTAGCAGTTTTGGACCCCCAAGAAGAAAGAAAAAATTGACACGTGGCACCTCACTTAGGGTGCCACGTCAGCGTTGACCGAGTCAACAAATGACTGGGGGTCCAAAATTGCCAAAGAATCAAAACATAGGGGGCTGTTTTGTATTTAAATTAGTTAGGGGTCCATAACCGCAACTTTTGGAAAGATAGGGGTCCAAAAGTGCAATTAAGCCTAAATTTAAATATTATATATTTAAATAATGTAACAAACATGATATGAGTATATATACACGTCCAATTTTTATTCCTTTATTTTTTAAAAAATGTAGCAAACTAGATGAATACATTTATACTTATTTTTTTATTATCCTAATTATCTATATCTATACTATATATAAAGAAAACTACCCCTTTCAACACACTTTTGGGTTAGACTTTTCTTTCCAAAAATACCCTTAATTTTAAATACAAGTAACACATGTAACAAATAGATCATAATAAATTTAAATATTAAATATTTAAATAATGTAACAAACATGATACGAGTATATATACACGTCCAATTTTTATTCCTTTATCTTTTAAAAAGTGTAACAAACTAGATGAGTATATTTATACTTATTTTTTTATTATCCTAATTATCTATACTATATATAAAGGAAACTACCCCTTTCAACACACTTTTGGGTTGAACTTTTCTTTCCAAAAATACATTTAATTATAAATACAAGTAACACATGTAACAAATAGATAATAATAAATTTAAATATTAAATATTTAAATAATGTAACAAACATGATATGAGTATATATACACGTTCAATTTTTATTCCTTTATCTTTTAAAAAGTGTAACAAACTAGATGAGTATATTTATACTTATTTTTTTATTATTCTAATTATACCCTTAAACAACCTTTCCTATAATAAAGATTGTTGTCGATGTCATTGAAAAAAAATAAGAATTCAGATTTTTTTTGTTTTGTTATATTGTTGGTGTCAGTTAATCATAGTTAGTTTATTTGTTATAATATGAAAGAAAAAATCATTTATATTTTTTCTATTAATCAATACCAAAATTTCTTTAAAAAAATACCGTTCATAATTTTCAAACGTTAGCGAAATAAAAAGAGCGGAAAGATGGACACGGAGTGTCCGTATTTTCGCTAGTGAGAAAGAGGAGAAAGAGTCGTTGTGAATTTTGCAATTTTCTGAAAATCAATCAATTTGGTCCATGCTTGCGTGACATCTGACGTAGTAAGCCTTGTAAGAGGTTAGCGGTACACGTCACCTCCGTTAACAGACCAACTTAACGGAGGGACTGATTTGATTGACATTTTGTAAATTCGGGGACTAAATAGATATTTCGCAAAATTCATGAACAAATTTAGCTGATTGGTGAAAATTCAAGGACGAATTTGAGGTATTATTCATATTTCAATTTGGTTTGTAATATTTTATGATTAAATTTAAATTTCAATCCTAATTGTTTTCTTTGATATTTCGATATTGTTATTATACTTTTTTTTTATCAAACCAAACTTAAATCTTTTTTCATTTAAGAAATAAGAATGAATACAAAGAGGATCAAAATAAAATAAAATAAACACAACGATTAGCATAAAAAATGGTCACCCTCGCAAGTTTTGTTTGTCGATGCACAAACTAAGCCTCACAGTTATCAAATAATTCAACAACTTGTCTAATATTAGAAACTAAAACATTAACTTATGACAAAACGTCGCTTCTCACATTATTGTTATCGTGGTTAAAATTTGTGTAATTGACACACAGACACAGGTGCGCTAAGGCACTAGAGGTTTAACTGAATGATAAAATGCACATGTTCCTAACAGTACAAAGAAGGTGAGGATTGTTGTTCACATGGATGGAAGGGCAAATACTTGACATGAATCACAGGTCATCATCTGATTGTCGTCGAAGGGTCATGATTCAATTACATGATTTTAATTAGTTCCTTGTGTTGCTGAACAGGTCATGCTTTGTGTAGTTGGTAGTCGTATGCATATGAGTGGTATAAATGAATTATATTCAATATATTATAATATTTTACATTTTTCAATTATTTAAACCAATAAACTGCATTTTTTAAATATCCATACCACTTATCTAAAATTCTAAAATGGGTCATACCTAATCACACAATACACCTCAAATTTATAGTTTAAAATCATATTCTAATTTTATATTATTTTTTACATTAAAAAGTAGGAAAGACCGTGGCAATGCATTACCACCCCACTTGTTAGACAAAGTGATATATATGACACATTGTCATAGATATCCATAAATATCTGTAAAGACACTCTAAAAATGAACCGATATTTATGCTCTTAGGGTAACTATAGTACAATGTGGCTCGTGAAAAAAGTGTTATGTTGATTGGTTATTGATTTGACTTTCTTAAATTGTACCATTCAACACTATTAATTTTTGGAGCTTGACTTTTAACTTCCGTGAAACCCCTTCACGAAGGTATTTGTTTGTTTGGAGTTAGAATTCAAACGTGTAAAAAAGGTTCAAAATACTTGATTTTTATACATCCCAATTCTAAAATCTAGACAAATTAGTGGCCTATGAAAAATGAGTAGAAATTCACTAATTACTACCATGGGAGCAAAATGTTTTTGCAATATTGAAGACTTATTATAGTCCAAATATGTAAAATACTAACTTCATGTTGCGTTAGATATTTTAAACTACAATCTTCACTTTTCAAGAGAATTTGAATAGATCCATTTTGACGAGTCATTAATTAATTAGTTAGTTTGTTAGAAACTAACAAATTTTTGTTAAACTTGCATAAGTACAAAATTGATAAATATTGTAATTTTCAATCATCTAGAATCTAATCTATACAACAAGAATCAATGGTATACAAAAATTGGTGTCATTATCTCCTTAAACCAAAGTAAAAAAGAAAAATCCTACTTAAACCATAAGGCGGTGGGTAGTGTAGGTGGTGGAAGACTTTTGCAACAAATCAATTAGTATTTGTTACATAGAATTGAAAGATTACAGTTTTGTCACTCTTATTGTGAAACTAATAAATTTGTAGATGTGTTGTCCAATACGATTTTTAATGAAGGGGTTTTCATTATTTATTAGTTTTTTTCAACTTAAACTAGACATTTATTGTTTAATCGGTATTGTTATAGTATCTACTTCTTGATTTCGCGTTTGATTAAGATGTAATTTCTTTTGTTTTAAGTTTTTTGCCCTCTTGATTCCAAAAACAATTGGTGTCATTATATTAGTATTTTGTTTTCCAAACATTCTACAATCTTTTTTTAACAAGATCCAATGGCAATCCTTGATAGGAACTTGTGTCCACAAATTGTACTTAATGATATGGGAAACATCGTAACTACAATGAGATCAGACATTAGTGTCCCATAACAAATCGATATTCCTTGTTTGGAGCCTGCTGGGGAAGCTTCCTCGAATTATTCCTAACACTCCAACAGGAACATTCCACCATCGTACTTGCTCTTTCTAGAAGTAAAAGCAATGTGCGTGATTGGTGGGTCATAGGACTTGTCAACTATTTTGTGCTACACTCCACCTAATAATAATAAATTAGGGAATATCCCTTAAAAAAAAGATTAAGGAATTTTTTATATGTTTTATTGAATATTTTTATCTGATAAACATGATTAATCATTTTAATTTTCAAACGACAGTATTTCCTATTTTATTTTAATTTTTTTTGCAGTATTATTATTTGTTTTTTAAAAAAACTTATCCCGTTTTTTATATGAAACAATAAATTCGGATTTTATAAAAGAGTATTGTTAACGTCTCTATGTACAAGAATAACATTGAGTCAAAAAATATAATTAAATAACATAGGTTAGTTTATGAGTAAAAAAAAGTTAGTTTAGTTTATAAGAAATTCTACTCACATTTCACAAAGATATAAGTCTGAATTTTGCCATCTATGTCACTATGCGAAGAGTTTATTGGTTGATAAAGAGTAATTTTTTTTGTTGACTTTTGCCCTCTTTTGTAAAAAAAAAAATAAATAGTTTTTTTTAACAACAAAGAGAAATCTTTATCAGCGCTCATTGAGCAATATTAAAGCTTTTTACATGAACTTCAATATATACAAAAACATTCTTTTTAAGCACAATATATACAATCTGTTCTACTGACATGCTTCCGTACAACATGAGTCACTATAAGCACAAGTGTTTTGAAATTATAAAAGTATGACAATGTAAAAATTATTTTAGTAATTAGAGTTTCCTGTTAGAGTTCTAATATGTTGAGAGTGAAACTCATGGATTATCAAGAAAGGTATGATATTTCACATATATAGTGGATCAATGAAGAAAAAAAAAGCTTTGTGAATGGTGTTGTTTGGCGAATCTAAGACACATATGATGTTTGATGTGTACTTGAAAATAATTCGATGTGCAAATCAACATATGATCGAGGTGAGTGTAAGATTTATGACGCGAGATTGTTTAATGGATGACGGTGAGAGACTCAAAGCCTAAAAGATATGGTATAGGGCTAGCCAAAAAGTCCACACCATATCGGTACCCCTAATTCGATCGAATGCTTATAGTGGGTGACACGAGGAGTCAACTATAGTGGATCGATGAAGAAAAAAAAGCTTTGTGAATATATGATTGAGGGAGTGTGGGATTTATGACGAGACATTGCTTAGTAGATGTGTGAGAAGCTCGTAAAGCCTAAACAATATGGTATGGAGCTAGCCAAAAAGTCCACCATAGTAATACCCCTAAGTCGATCAAACGCTTATAGTGGGTGACACGAGGAGTCAACTATACTCGTCGCTTTTGGCGTATTAAAATGCAAGGTTAGTTACAAGTTAAAACTACAAAGATTGCTACATTATCGATTTTGGAAGCAATGAACTTCTTATTGTGTTTTAAACTTGTGTTAGTATCTTCTCGAATGTCTTTTTGTATGTATGATATTGTTATACACTTTATTACATCTTCATTGATAAATAATAATAAAAACACGAAAATAAAATCACTATAAACAAAAATTTTAACTAAAATAAATCATCCACACCAACGAGTATATTCCTAGTATACATATAATAATACTAAAAAAAGATAAAAACATGTGGGACGATGTAGATCCGAAGTGGACCCCACTGAATGGCAACTTGGCATGGCATGATGTCTCATGTCTTATCCAACACACAAAGTACAAAATTTGGCAGTCTAAGAGCAGTACTACTGTACATCTGGTTGAGGTACACCGCTGGTGATTTCAACCCAAATTTCTCATTACAAACCAACCAAACTCCTGTTTCATTCATTCACTCATTTCTCAATATTCAATTATTCATTCATTCGTAACCCTCAAAAGAAAATCTCCCTCTCAAGGTTAGTTCTTATTAGTCAACAACTACTACTATACTCATATGTTTATTCGATCTAACTCTATTTTTTATATTTCTCTACTTTATGCGTTAATTCAATTTCATTTCTATATGGATTTTAGACCTTACTTTACTGTATGATTATTGTTACGAATTCAGTTATATTATACACCACGATTCAAATTTTCTCAATTCGTGATTTACTACTTTTTCAAGCTTCACGAACAAGATTTCAGATTCCAAAACGTGCTTATTCACGACTAAGTATATTTACCTTAATAGATGAAAATTCATGTTAGAATAACTGGATCTTTATTTTAGATTAATTGTACTGTTATTTCATAAGTGCTTTAATATATATTTTTAATCATTTTCTGCTTGTGACATTTTTAGTTTGTACTGCATTGAAATTTAATTTAATTTTATCAGTTTTGGTGTTTTAGTTTAATTGGAAACTTTAGGATTTGAATTATATGTTGCCATGCAGTCGTTGATCTCCGTCGTTTGATGTAGATCAGATGGTTTGTATTCGCTTCTTTTAAATCCCATTTAATGAAGTAAGAATACAAGTCATCTAATCGTCATCACACGTTCAAGATCTCTTGACGCGTGCGGAGAATGCAGTTTTTCCTGGTGTGACTTCTGCTGAGTCCATGTTCGAAATTTTACTTTGTTGATCATCGATAATTTGACATGTCAATTTCGCTGAGAAATTTATGTGCATAGATGTATTAGATTAATAATAAGTTGGATTATACTGTTTTTTAAATTTTTAGACTACTAGGTGATTGATCGATCGTTCAGAAGTTCAAAGGAATCAATACTTATTACTCACTGTCTTGTTCCTCTGCTACTTTAGAGTGTCAGTCTTAATCATCTGAAAATCATCCCTTTGCACCATAAGTAACTTCATTGTATGCTACAATTGAAATTTGTCAAAATAATAAATCTGTTCTTAACATGTAATTTCAAATTGCTGCAAATCTGAAAAACAAGTGCTGTAAGAGCATGTTCTCCGAACTCAAGGAGTATTTTGAACTATGAAGTAAGAACCGACTTAATGTCTCGCTCGCCCCTCAGCAAACATTAAAACTCATTAAATTGAATCACTTAGTTTTAAGATTGTATTTTCTCCTGCATTTTCTATTTCGGTTTTAAGCTTTTCGGAAACATTAGATTAGATTCCTCATTTCTCATTTAGCTTATTGCAAATAAATGAGGAATTATGCTATTGCTGTTATACTTGTCCAGAATTTTGGTAATTACCAAATAACATTTAAGTACGTTATTGCAGAAGGGAGGTTTTCGACCAGTTCATTGAAGAAGATGGAAGTTTGCACACCTCTCAAATCCGATAGTAGATTAAAGCACCGCTCTATGACCCCTCTTAGGTTTTTAAGGGGCGTGATATGTTTGGTGGTGTTTCTTTCAACAGCTTTTATGTGTATAGTATATCTTTCGCCGCTTGCAGTTGTAGGATTGCGGCTTATCAGTATTCGTTATAGTAGGAAGGCAGTATCATTCTTCTTTGGACTTTGGTTATCTATGTGGCCCTTTCTATTCGAAAAGATAAACAAAACTAAAGTTGTCTTTTCTGGGGATAGTATTCCGATGAGGGAACGTGTGTTACTTATCGCCAATCACAGAACTGAGGTTGATTGGATGTACTTGTGGGATCTTGCTCTTAGAAAGGGAAGACTGGGATTTATAAAATATATCCTTAAGAGCAGCTTAATGAAACTACCGATTTTTGGTTGGGGATTTCAGATTCTGGAATTCATTGCAGTGGAGAGGAAATGGGAGATAGATGAGCAAATATTGCAACAAAATCTTTCAACATTTCAGGATCCGAAAGATCCTTTATGGCTATCTCTTTTTCCTGAAGGAACCGATTATACGTACTACTTCGAATCCCTCTCAGCTCGGATCTCATCTTTTCATTTCTAAGTGTTTTTATTATCATTGATAATGTATTAAATTCATTTTAATTCCACAAATTATTTTATTTGACATTTTGTTTGTATGCATTATGAGCAATGTTTTGACTAGCTTACTAAAGTACGGGCATCGTGTTATACCGACAAATAGACAATATATTATTCACTTCAGTAGCACATTTGACATATTATTTGCTTTTTATGCAGTGAACAGAAGTGTAAAAGTAGTCAAAAATTTGCTGCCGAAGTTGGACTTCCTGTGCTGACAAATGTATTACTTCCAAAAACAAAGGGATTTCACACTTGCTTGGAAACTCTACGAGGCTCATTGGATGCAGGTTTCTTTTATAATTCCTTTTCCTTTTTTTAATTTTGATACTTGGTCAATTCATAATGACTTAATGGTAGATATTTATAAAGTTATGCAATCTATGTTACGAAAATGTAACGGACTCGGCTTTTGAAAATTATGATAAGTATGTTTGAATTTCAGTTCCAAATGTATGTTCGGATCCAAATGTATGTTTACAGCTTCTCAATTGTAAACAAACATACAAGTACTTTACATCTCTCCTTGCTATGAACTTACCCCTTAGGATGCTCTGTGTTTTTTGCTTTATTCATGGCAGTGGATTTCTTTGGGTGTGCTTATAGCATACATTATGTGTGGTCGAATTCGGCAGTAAGCAATTACATGCATTCAGCTCCCCGGTTGTTGTTAGATCAAAATCGGAGGGTTCAAATTTCAAGCTCGGCATTTTATTTAAAAAAATAATCAAAATCTGCATTCAAATCTGGACCGTTTGATCTTGATCCAACGATCACCAAAGTGCTAACTGAATGCATGGAATTACTTACTGCAGTCAATCCGAATTTATGTATCTTTCCATATCATTCCCTAGGGAAGCAGAATGATAGTTCACAATACCAAGTTTGCTTTTACTAGGTGTTCAACAATATTTTGACATGGCAGTTTACATAATAACATTCCCCTTGTCTCTTTTCTTTTCTAAATTTGTTTAACTTTTAAAGTATGTTAAACTTTATCTCTCAATCACATGCAGTATATGACGTGACAATTGCATACAAGAATCAATGTCCTTCCTTTCTAGACAATGTATTTGGTCTTGATCCTTCAGAAGTCCACTTGCATATTCGGCGTATTCCTATAGAGGAGATTCCAGTTTCTGAAACTAAAGCTGCTTCTTGGCTAATGGATGCATTCCAAATCAAGGACCAATTGCTTTCTGATTTCAAGGTTCAAGGCCATTTTCCTAACCAACAAAATGAAGCAGAAATCTCGACATTCAAGTGCCTATTCACTTTTACCGTGATAGTTTGTTTTACCGCCTTGTTTACTTATTTTACCTTGTTTTCTCACATCGGGTTCAAGTTATATGTAGGTCTATCTTGTGCATATCTTTCTATTGCAACGCGCTACAAAATTCAATTGATGCCTTTAACAAATTATGTACATGCATTCTATAACAGCAAGAAACAAAAGAATGCATAGTGCTCTCAATTTTAAAGGTCAAATGTACAATTTTGGTCTTGAACTTGATATTGAAGTGTACATTATTTGCTTAATTTGATTCTTTTCAGTTTTGTTCGGACAGTGCCAGGAAATCAAATGCACAATGTTACAAACTGGTATTTTGTTGCTCAAAACCTTGCTTAGACTTCTGATATCAATGCATTGAAACTCATTCTCAGGTCTTGTTAATTTGATTTTTTATAACGACTAACTTGTTGTAGTTACGGTATCTAATATCTCTCTACAATAACATCAACTATTACAAATTAATTTTGAATCTACGATAGCATCAACTATTATCTTACTATTAAATTCAAAAATAACTTGATCACATTCATGAGCCAGAGCTGTGTGTAGATGGTAAGAAGGCTAATGCTCCAGCATCAGGCACTGTGTTTTGATAGGTGAAATATGTAGTATGAACCAATACCAAATTTCCAGAGTTGTCTGGGAAGCATATTCCTATACCAATACTTGGTGTGGCACTAATAATTGTTGAATCTGCATTGCATTTCAGCTTGTTGGTCTCCGGTGTTTGGTCTAGCTGATAAATGGAGTGGAACGAATGATACCTTGATCATAGATATGCACAGCTGCATTGTTAATCCATCTAAATATTTAACTTCGAGAACACAAGTGAGTAGGGAGATATGATTTGCGACAAGCTTGCAGCCTTGTTTTTCCGACATAGCAACATTAAATCCCTCAATATCTCGAAAGTTGAAACCTCCAAGTTTCTTTTTGGTTGACATTTTATTCCACTGAATCCAATTTAGTCGAGCTTGTGAGTATGTAGAGGTATGGGGATAACGAATCTCCATGATGCAAACTACATTGTACGGTTCATTTTATCCAATGATAAGCAAAACCAAGCTTATAGTGTACAACCTGAAGATAGAGTTGTGGGCATATAGCTATCATCCATGGAGAAATCATTAATAACCAGATCAAGAGCACCATGACTAGATGAGAATAGAGTGAAAATATTCTATGGCAATGTTGCAAAGACACTCTTGATCATCCATGAGTTGTAATCCTTTGAGAGAAGCTTCTAGACTAGATTTATACTTCTTTTTCCGAGCACTAGTTGAGCGATGAAAGAATCTACGATTTGCGTCAGCTTCGTTCAACCAAAACAAAATTGCTCGTTGTTGCTAGTAACTGTCTTCATGCATTAAGACGCAAGAAAGCAAATAATTGTGCTAGTTAATAAAAGGTTTAAGTGCTCAAACTTCTGTGACATGTATATTTGTATCCTTTAAGTTGGAAATTAATTATAATACAATCTTGTATTAATGCACGAAAGTGTCCATATAATCACGAGGGAACAGTTGTTCAGTCCCACCATGTTTACGATTTGGTAAAAGTAGGTCATTAAAGGCACCTGTGGCTGTGATGCACTATGTATAAGGGACAAAGATGCAAGAGAACAAAAGAAAGGCCGTGACTAACAACATTTGGAAGTATCAGAATATGAACGACAGATAGTCCCACGTTGGAAAAAAAAAGTTTAATTACACTTTTGGTCCTCTAAGTTTTTCAAAGTTGTGATTTTGGCCCTTAAAAAACTCTTTTCAGGCCTCTAAGTTTACTTTCTGTTGTAATTTTGGCCCTCCATGCCAATTTTGACCAAGTCAACATACACGTGTGTAATTTTTTTTATTTTCATTTAAAAAAAATATTTTTGTAATTAAAAAAAAATTAATTACAAATTTTTTTTTTTGTTTTTTATTACAAATAAAAAAAATTACAAACTTTTTTTTATTACAAAA
>Ga0099826_10002830_pt1 | contig 11441 bp, 5 predicted proteins | sample Mtrugardesep15_FD_76830 | JGI IMG/M metagenome (GOLD analysis project Ga0099826, IMG submission 76830) | Root nodule microbial communities of legume samples collected from California, USA - M. trunc garden sep15 | ecosystem: Host-associated > Plants > Roots > Nodule | place: USA: California...
ATGAGAATCATCAATAACCTAGGCTTCGATAATAATAGTAGACAAAAGTTTGATTAATAATATAATGTGTTTTTTGTCTCTAGCTTTTTTGTGCCTAGTGGCCACTGGCCACTCATTAGGTTGAGGTAATGTTGTTGCTACTACTTTTTTATTTTCTTTTTCACTCCTTAATGATTCATGGTCACTTAATTATGTCTTATGTGACACTTCAAATTATGTAAAACTATCATTTTCCATGTCCTAATTAGTCCAATATATAGATTGCAAATTTACATTTACATTAACTTATTTTTTTTAGTGGATGTAAATTAACAAGTCATAGAATTTTCAAAAAATTTAGTTAAAATTTATTAATTTTGACACACTAAAAATATTAGTGGAGCTATAGTTTTTTTTTTATGAATCCAAAGAAATAGGTAAATTAAGAAACTCAGTCAAGCACAAGATGTAAAAAAGAGAGAATACAAAGGTTCATCAGACAATAAACAAAACAAACAAACAAAAAGAAAAAACACAAAGCTCAAATAGTGGAAAAGTTGAGAGAAACCGAAGGCTAGTCCACCATGGGATTATCAAGACAAAAATATAGTTTCCTAACCTTTAGCAACCATTAAGCGAGACCTATGATCTTATTTACAACTTAAAAGAGAGTCAATTATTTGTTACCAAAAGTCCTTGAATTTCTCTCTTTTCGGAGAATCCAATTACAAGCCAGCCAAAATACTCGAAAATATCAATGAATATCCTTGTAAAACAAGTATGGACCACCCAATTAAAGAGCGTACATACACACATTATTTTACAAAATACAAGAGATCCCCAACCAATTAAGAACATAAGATAGAACATTTACAGAAAAAACACACTCAAAGAAAAAATGTTGAATGCTTTCTTCTTTCCCACACCTTCTTGAGAATAAAAAAGAATAAGATATGTGAGTTCTCCTCCGAACTAAGTTATCTTTTGTTGGAATCAAATAGTTCAGTCGCCTCCAAGCAAAATGTTATACTTTTAACGACACTTATTTTTTCCAAATAAACTCCCTACGTGCTAAAGAGCCTAACCGCTCCACTTAAGTCAACAATCGATTTACTCATTTAGCTGAATGACCATCTTCAAAATAAAGTTTCCACGCACATTAGTCATCTACATTGTCCTATAAAAAAATACTATCATCGAAAAAACAACATTTGTTGACCTTCTCCTCCTCCCACACAAATAGCCTTCATCTCCACCTCCACCCACTACCATCTGCACCCCACCCTAACCTACCCATCCCCACCATAGAAACATTATCTCTTCCCTTCCTCTAACACTAGATAAAGCTTTCCACCACAAATATCTCCCTCCGCCTTTGACTCAACTCCCTCAAACCTATGTTTAGCAACAAGTTCTTATATGATTTGCTAACTTGCACCTTTACTGATTTTTTAGGTGCTACAAATAGCAACATATGTCTCCAGATGTATTCAATAAATTTATAATTATAACTTTTAATTTACACCCACCAAAAATTTAAGGGGGTGTAAATTACAAAAACCCTTTTTCTGTTCTCTAGCTAACACTTAAATTTTGTGTGTATCTTTTTGTCAATGAGGTCTCAAGAAGATTATATCTTATAATGTGTGAGGGGTGGGAGGGTTGGTGAAAAGGAAAGAGATGCAAAAGTTGGTGAAGGAAAAGATGTTGATGGATTTGTATTCAAGAGAGAAAGAGGTCAACGGTTTTGTCTATTTATTTTGTTTCAAAACTTACTGTTTGATGATCCAGTGTGTTTCTATTTGGGAATCCAATGTGTTTGGTTTTTCATATCAGCCATCAATTGGAGCCTTAGGTGGGATTTTAACAATGTGGGATAGTTTAGGAGTGGAAGTGTCGTCGACTATGAGTTTATATCATGTTCTTGTTATACGAAGTCGATTCTTAAGGAGTGACAAGAGTATGTTTGTAGGAGGGAATGTCTTTGAATCTCGGTTGAACGGGGATTCATTGATGTTGAATTACAAAAATGAAAAGATACTTTTTCTCTATCTTGGGTTGGTGATTGAGGGTGATTCTCGACGTAAGTTTTTGCTATATGTTGCTCGATCGTATTAAAAAAGGCTTTCTGGGTAGAAAAGAAGAAACATGCCTTTGGGAGGGTGTCTAGTTCTCTTGAAATTTGTCATGTCTTCTCTACCAGTTTACTTCGTTTTCTTCTTCAAGGCTCCCCATGTATCATTTCCTCTTTGTCTGGATAAGGAGAATGGAGGACTAGAGGTTCATAAGATTAGGAAATTTAATTTGGCGTTATTGGGTTAATGGAGTTGGAGGATGTATGTTTATCATGGTAGTTTGTGGTTCAAGATGCTAGTAGCTAGGTGTGGGTAGGAAGGTGGACATGTTAGGGTTTAGTTGGTTAGGATCTATTTGGTGGAAGCAAATTGGGGCTATTCATTGAGGAGAGGGGTTGGCAGTGGGTAGTTGGTTTAATGAAAACTTAGTGTAGGTTGTTGATAATTGGTCTAAAATGTTCTTCTAGTTGGATGCATGGATGGAGGGGAGGTCGGTTGTATGATAGGTTTAGATGTCTGTTTGATCTTTCAGACACTTAGTTGTTTTATGTTGTTGTGATGTGTTCATTAGGTTGGGGGGTGAGGCTTGAAAATGGCATCATCGCTTATTAGATTGTGAGGAGGAGCAGGTGCAAGAGTGCAATGAGCTTTTAAAAAACAATTATTTGCAGGTTGGGGGGAAGAAGGGTGGAGTTGGAATTAAATGTTGCAGAAAGGTTATATTATCGGTGACGTTTATCATATGTTGACAACAGTAGATTTGTCTGTCCAAGTTGATACTAATGACATTATTTGTAATCAATCAGTTTCATAAAAAAGTATACATTTTTGCTTAGTGATTACTACATAGTCAAATTCCTATCAAAGACAATCGAGTTTGTCATAGAATAATTCACTAAAATTCTAATACATGCGTGAGTGGATGTGGAACAACATAAAGTGTTGATCATCTGTTTGTGGGGTGTGACTTCTTTGGGTGCACGTGGGTGTTGGTGAGGCAATGTATAATTTCTCATTGAGGCTTCTCAAAAAAACAACTGGTGTTTATTACAAGGGATTGGGCTAGCTTGTGTGCGAGTTATTTGGAAGGAAAGGAATTGTCGCTTCTTTCGACAAAACAAAAACTTGATATATCATTTTTTGGTAAAGTAAAGCTATTAACTTATTCATGGTTGAAAGCGAAAATTTAGTTTCATCTTTCGTTCTTATCAATGGTGATTTAATCCTTTTATGAGTTTGGATATTGTTTATGAGTTGTAGTGATTTTAACATAAAGAAATGCATTTGAATATTTATCTCAAGAGAGAGTATGATTTAACTATATTTTTTTTTTGTGTTAATTCATTTTAGAAAAATTAAGCTCTAGTAATTCGAATTTTAGTTAGGAGGTAAGCAAACTAATAATTGTTCATCCATCAAACTCATATTCGACTGAACATTTTGTTATTTGGTGGAATTTTTTTTTTCGTCAAGTAGTCGATTGACTAGACATTCACATTTATAAGATGTATAATTAAGGTGTATGAAGTTCGAACCCAACCAATACATATATTATATAATGTAACTACTAAAAAAAAATTGAGTTAACTTCACCGTTTTTTTTTTTACCGATTCTCGCCACCCATCCTTTAGCTATATTTTTGATCCAGTCCTTCATTTAGCTATATGTTAGAAAATAAATTGAAACGGAGATGTTATTTATTTTGTTGTTATCATAATATGTTAGATAAAGTATTCAAGAGCGCTCGAATGAAATAATGCAGATCTCTTCCAGTTTAATCAAGATCCTAAAATCGAATTTTGCTTTATACATGTTTTACCGTTAAAACTCTTACAAAAAATTTGTTGTCCATTTAGATTCCACAAAAATCCAGTTTACTTCCAAAACAAAAGTTAGATAAAGTAAAGTACAAGAAAGTGTCCTACTGCAAATTTGCAATCCTAAACTTAATCCGTACAAGTCTAGAGATTGTTAAATAGATATCTTCAAGGAATTTTTCTTTTTTAGGGTAATATCTTCCAGAAATAAGAATCTAATCATTAATCAACCATATTATTAACAAGACCTACTGCTGGATTAATTAACTAATGAATTATGAGAAGATATTAGACGAATATAGCCTTTTTAAACATTTTTTTATACCATACATTAAGGTGTACGTGTATGCCGTACAAAGAGGTGTGCTATCTAAAGTAGTATTTAATCAAGGGCAAGGATCAATTAATTACTTAACTATATAGATTAATTAATTAATGGAATGGAGGGGGTTGTTAGTTTAAATTAGGCTTTATAGTTAGCCTTTTGGGATTGGAGAATGTCCTAATCGGATGGATAATAACACTAAAGGCTTTTTTCCCACTTTGTGATATATTTTATTTGAGATATGTTTTTGTTTATGTTGTGTGGCCATGGGTTGGCCCCTTTGTCTTTAGACATTAGATTCGAAAGTGAAAGTTAAATTAAACCCCACTAAACCCGTGCCTTGGTTTATGCTAATTATTATTTTCAATTTAAAAGTCACTATTAACAAAGGTGAACAAAAATAAAAGTAACTTCAAGGAAACTCAGCTTGTATAGCCAAATGTATATGTAAGAAGAAAATATGTTTCTGGAGTGGATCCTGAGGGTCTCCGGGCATATTTTTTTCAGTCCACTAATTGCTCAGGGGTTATGAAGGCTTGCCGATCTTTCTTGCAAGTTCTGCGGCTCTTGTGCGTTTGGGTAATATGGCTGGAACGGAATAACATGTTATTTAAAAATTCTCACCTTCACATCTCATAGTTTATGGATAAAGTTAAGTTTCATTTTTATTGGTGACCGAAGGCAAACAACACTACTTTTGTATTTGGTAGTTGGTGATAGTGATCGGACCCTTTGAGATGTTTGGGTATCGGCTGATCTTTATTTTTGAGTTTTCTTGTGGTACTTGTGGTTGAATCTTTGTATTTTTAAGTGGTCTTTTTAGTACACATTGTGTTAGGGAGGCGACTCATGTTGTGTTAATTTAATCCATTTTTGATTCTCGACAAAAAAAATGACAAAATGCAAATTTAAAGGGACAAGTTAGTCCCTATGATATTGTTTGATCCGTTTTGTAAAGTTATTGTTAAATGTCTATTTTTTTTTATAACTGTGAATGGGGTATTCTATGTCTGTAAGCGCATAAACTTTTCTCAAATCAGGTAGGATTGCATGAGTGCCAAATCTGATTTTCCTTAAAAGATTTAACAATGTTGCATTTTTTAGCATATTTAAACCCAAAACTTTTAATTAAATTGAAAGAGATTGTTTATCGTCCCATGTAAGTATTTTTTAGTGTCTCTTATTTTATTTATCCTCCCACTTTAGGCAGCCTTTTCCTTTTCATTGAAACCTAAATATTTCATCTCCATCCACTGCAACAACAAAATGTAATGGGTTAGATTCAATATATTTGATAACAATGGTGGCGAACAATCCATCTATGTCATTATCTAAATCCAATCACATTCATTAAAATCACAAAATTCATTGGTTGGAAAAAAATAATCATATGTAAAGATAATTATATTTCATTCGAAAAAAGATTCTTTGTAAGAAAATTGGAATTTTATTTAATTTCATTATTTGTTATACTCCAAGTGATTTCTACTCATCTTTTTTATACAATTAGGTAATGAATGATATCGTTAACAAACCTATATATCAAGTAGGTTTAGCATAGAGTTTTTTAGTTTAATTTATTTTTGACTTAGAGGGATCGAGTTGGGGGCACGTACCGATCGAAACAAGGACCAAATAAATAATTGAACCATTCTATACTTGTTGAACTCTTACAATTAACCTGGTCATTGGACCCATAATTTTGGATCGGGATTCTGTGAACTTATTGTCCTCACCATTCACAACAAATTTATAACAACTCATTGGGTATGACTCAGATTGACAGTACACCTTGAATTTGTGGGGGAGAGGAAGGAATTTCAATTCTCATAAAACACTTTTTTTTAGAGAAATCAAGTGGTTAAAATGTAACTAAGTTATAAATTGTGAATTAATCTCATAGCTATTGTTATTCTTTAAAATCATGGTTGCTTGAGACAACCTCACAAAATCAATTTGTGAGTTGAAGATTGCTCTCATTTATATACACATAGTCAGGTTATCTCTTATTCGATGTAGAACTCTTTAACACATCTCTTCACGACCAGCACTATTGGGCTTGGTTCGTGGACATAAATGGTGGGTTGCACGATAGCAGAAACCTGAAAGCAGATGGCTCAATGGATATTGAAGATGCTTTTGATACCATCTTAGAAATTGTGGTTGGGTCTAACATAACCCCACAAAATCAGCTTGTGAAGTGACGATTGTCCCATTTATAAACACATTGTCAGGTCATCTCCTATCTGATGTGGAACTCTTTAGTAGTTATATATAAAATTTGAAAATGCGTTTCGAGTTACTTGATGATGACATGTTGTCATGTGATGTTTTTTAGCTAGTTTTTATGCATTTTTAGTATATATTATATTAGTTCTAGTGTTTTTGAAGCTGAAAACGACAGAAAACAAGGGATTATAAAAGCAACTAATTGGGCCACGATTTCTATTCGACAAAAATCGGGCCATGATTTCTATAAATCGAGGCATAATTTGAGGAGCATCTGGATGACTTCTTAAATTTTAATGTGAAATCGGGGAACCATTTCTCTGTTACTGAAAGCAAATCTATAAAATCCACATGTGTTTTAGTGCAAAGGGTTATGATTTTTGGGAGATTAAAGACACATTAGGAGTCAAGGATTGCATATTTCGTGGTGGCTTTCCATCCAACTCATAGTCAATCCCAAATTCATGTAATGTTGTTTTCTTTTAATCTAGTTATTTGTGCATTAGCCATGAGTAGTTAAGTTTTCATTGATTAGGTCTTAGATCAATTTGTTCTAAGCTTTTGACCAATGTAATATGTAAACTCTATTACCTTATAATTGCAAATCTAGTTTATTCAGTACAATTAGTGCTTAATGCTTTTATATTTTGTTCAAATATAAATTGAACACAGAGATTATATGACTGCTGACACCATCTTATAACTTATATCTAATATATTGTTCAACTTAACTCGCAATATAAGAATGGAACGTTGTTAAGTTGTGATTTCTTAAATTAACAAACATTCAAACCTTTGATGATTACGGTTCACATGAGGGATTAGAGAATGGTAATTATAAAAGAGGGCTCTGAGTCAAGGGATTGACCTGAGCTATTTTGTTAATTATCGTAAACTAGAGGACCAATTAAACAGTTTAGGTTCAGATTATTAATTAACTATGAACATATGATTTGAAAGATCTAATCATATTTCCTATAAATTCATTACCATATTTTATAATTAATTTATTTTTAGTTTATATTTGTAAAACCAAAGCATTCGCCTTGCGCAACCCCCCATTTTACAAAGATCCATAATAATAACGATGCTATCGAGTAGAAGCTTAAACAATCCCTGTAAAGACGAACTTATAAATTTTATTACTTCATATATTAGTTCGCTTGCTAAATTTGTATCACTTAACATCAAAAAAACAAAGGGCATCTGAGAAATTCCTAGAAAGACCACATTTGAAGCAATCTATTAATCATATTTGGGTTAAGTCGAAAGGTTACTTCAAAGATAAAAATGACAAAACTAGAAAGAAGATAACTTTGGCAATATTCAAAGATTTATAAACATTCAAATTTCAAATAACTACCACATCTCAAGTGTGGAAGAGAAGTTTTAAAGAGATTGTTATGCTTTGGAAGTCATCAACTTTCAAAATTCAAAACTAGAGAAAATTTGCAAAGGAACTTATTAAAATTAGTTAGAAGACGCATGTCATTCATGGATTTTATGAGTTAGTTTGTCTTTTGCTTCTATAAATATATAGTAGAATCTTCTTCATGCAAAGGTTAAACCTGTCAAATACAAGATTACACATTCAGACACATATGATACGCATTAAAAATGTCAAAGCAAGAACCCTTAAGCATTAAACCTTTGTGCAGAAATCGCAAATTTTTTGCTATTTCGCTTTGGGGAACCTATTCCGGCACCGTTTTCAACTCTTAAAGTCATCAAATTCATCCCTAATTATCACTCTATGGATACACATACATTCAAACATATTCTCATCATTCTTTCTCCTACCTCTCATACTCACCATTCATCACAACCTAGCACCAAATTTCACTAATTCTTCCTATCAATTTACTATGACCATCACCTACACCATAACATCATAAATTTTCAGAATTCATAGACATAATAACATAAGGATTAAGAACCATAATTCTCTGTTTTTACCATTAACAACCCAAAGATGAAGAATTCCTCACCTTACCTCGTATCCTCCGAAAACACAGTTTTTGGTTCAATTCTCTATAGTTAGGGTTTGCCTCTTTTACTCTCGTATTCTCTCTAGTTTTTACATGCAGCAATAATATTGTTTCACTTTCTATTCTTCTATTTATACTAGAAAACTAGGCTAACATCTATTATTTTTCTCTCCTCTACTTATCCTAATTTCACTTTCTTCTCCCCCCACTTATTTTATTAATTATATTTCTCACCTCCCACTTTTGCTATTTATTATTTCATTTTTCTCCTCATTATTTTAATTCACCTAAAAATTAACAACCACCAAAATTCTATTCTTTCTACAACTATACAACCTTGTTGTTTACACGACCCTCCGTTTACTTCAATAAACGCTACACAACTACAGCTTACATGCCTCTTCTACCTGGTTTTGCTAATGCACCTCTGTTTACACTCTACCTCTTCGTCCTTGCTAAAAACATTATTTTCTTCCTAAGACGGTGTTCCCCTGTCATTTAACCGACTACTTAATCCCTATTCATCCTTATTATTCATAACGTCTACAATCACGAATAATTCAATTTACCAATATCAAGCAATTAATATTAATAATAACACAATACTATTATATTCCTGATAATAATGATAATATCATTTAATAATAATATTAACAAATTAATATTAAAAATTGGGGTGTTACAATATGCATTTTGACTTACAAATTAATATCAAACTACGTTTACAATCACATATACTATCGAAATGTAATTTCATTCTATCATTTATCTTCCCGAGACATCAGAAGTTAGATGATAGAATGGATCTCGCAATATAATGGATCTTACAATATCTGTGAAACATCGAGATTTACATAGAACGATAGGTGAATGTATAACTGAAATATGACGAGTATATAATTAATCAAGGAAGTACATTAGATGATTAGTTAACAAACCTTAATCCCAACAATATTTTTAGTCACTGTATCCAAATGAGAAAGATGAGAAATGACATCATTTGTCCATTTTAAAGAAAAGTTATGGAAATAATTTGTTACAATTGATTTTTATGATGATGATATAAGTATCATCAGATGATATAAGTGATGAATCCTTGTCACAGATTAGTGTTTTAAAGAGTAATTTTGTATTTTATTTTTACTAATGTAGAAGTTTCTAGTTGAGTTACAGATAATTCGGAAAGTGTCAGTTATATGATGAAAATAATCATTGTAAATCTTTATATGCTCATCAAATGACAAATTATTTCAAAGTGTCTGAAATCGATTCTTGAATAAAACAATTTTTAATCAAGTTTAACATACTTTTCAACCGAACAAAGACATTTTATTAATAAAAATTGCTTATTCTTTAAGTGTAAATAAAAATAGTTCTCCAAATAAAAAGAATAATACTTCTGACCAAAATAAATAAATAACAATACTAAGATAGCACATCCCCGATCCTTATTTCCACTTATTCATCCTTTATTTTATCTGCTTCCCTCTTCAGATGTCCCTTTCTCCCTTTTTTGTCTTTATATATAGCTTTTCATACATTTAACTTTAACCCTCTTCGTTTCTTCCAACTACATTCCCTTTTTTCTTTACAAACAAATCAATCATCAGCAACCCCATTACTAATGGAAAAAACATGTGGCACCAAAATGTTTTCCATTTGATCAATGGGGAAGTACACACGTGTACTTAAAGTGGGCCCCACATTCAAAAATATATGAAAAATACATTGTAGTGGGAGGTTCCCTTGCTCTCTCATGATTGTATCCTCCACAACAAGTGCACCAAGTGTGATATATTTGTGTCTTTCTTTGCATGCATTATGTTGTCCTCCTCTACATTGGTTTGGATGGATACTTTTGGAGTTTTCATTTACAATATGCCCTTGGGTACTAGTTAGGTCTCTACTTTTCCTCCCTTCCTCTTTCAGTGGGTAAAGTGGCACCCAACTGATTCCAAGAAGTGTTGTTTTATTCTTTTAATATTTTGATATTTTTTTGTACAAAAAAATTTATTTTGATATTTTTCTAATTTTACATAATTTTTTGAATTAATGAATATACAATCATTCGCATAAATTAATTTTACACCGATATTTAATGAGAGTTGTCTATTTTTCTATGTCACACCATTTATTTTAAAAGATTTATCGATTAAGTAGTAGTAAATTTTTAAGATATATGTAAGATATCACTTTTGATGGTACCTACGTGGAATGAGAAATTACTTTAAAATATATTGAAAGCTACACTAAGATTATTATAACATATTTCTTTCTTCATCCCATTTTATTTTATGTTTCACAATTGACATTCTAACAACTTAACCAATAACTCATCATAATGAATCTCTCTAAATTCTTTTAGAACATGATAACTCATCTTTAAAATATCAAATGCAATTAACTCATCATAATTTTTACCTACTTAAACTATTCTATTATATTGAATCAATCTTGAGTTATTACAATGTCCCTTTAAAACCAATTTCAAGAGGTGTTGTTTTGTTTTATAAATTTGAGATTTTTCTATTTTTGCATAATGGTTTTTGAGTTTAATGAACATACATTGGACACTGTCAAACTATACTGATATCCAATGAGAAACCTCTATCTTTCCAATTCTTTTCTTCAAATTCAAACATTATACTGATTCTAATCCGATTAACATCCACTCTATACTTGATGTCTCTTTCCGTAATCAACCAAACAATAAAGAGTGCTTCTTAGTTGTAGGTGTAATACTAATTCATAATTATATGCTCATATCCTCATAAATCATGTTTATCCGCTTATCTAAGACCTTGGTGCAGCGAATTGGACAATGCATGTACATGCACATGTACACTAGAGTGATTCATTGTGTCAACATTTTATTTTTTAAAGCATAAATCTTATAGTGGACCGAGTTCGATTGTTATCATTTGGGGAGTGTTAGGAAGGCAAAATAGGTTGGATCGGTCTATTTAACATTTATAATTTAGGAATGAATTGAGATTTTCAACCTATCTCTATGTATTGGTATATATG
>Ga0099826_10002831_pt1 | contig 11441 bp, 3 predicted proteins | sample Mtrugardesep15_FD_76830 | JGI IMG/M metagenome (GOLD analysis project Ga0099826, IMG submission 76830) | Root nodule microbial communities of legume samples collected from California, USA - M. trunc garden sep15 | ecosystem: Host-associated > Plants > Roots > Nodule | place: USA: California...
AAACTCCAAAATTTCAAATAAATATTATCCCTCACTTATTTCTATTAAATAATAAAAACAACTATATAATAAAATAACAAAACACCAAATAATCACATAAATCATTTAAAATCATATAAAAGACTTAAAATCAACCAAAAATAATCAAATAACAACTAGGGCGTTACATATAACCTAAAGACATTAGGGTTGGTTACGACATTTGCCCCCTCCAGTCGTCACATGAATGTACCTTGCTGTAAATTTGAGACAATTCTAAACAATCAATCAAAGTTAAATTAAATACACACTTTGAGGACTTTAAGGGTTATAATTTGGCTTAGATTAAGGGTGGATATATTTAGGAAAGTAGACTAACAAAAAATACTTAGAGTTAGTTCACTAACCTAGGGATTCCTACTATACATTGATGTACTGCCAACCTTTTCCTTCCTTGGATCATACCAAATGGGTAAAACAGTAGAGCTATTTATCTTTTTATTTGACAAAAACATACTTTTTTTTAAGAGACCAAAATTTTTGGTTCTTGATTTTTTGTTTTATTCTTTTTTTTTTGTTTGTGTAGATTCATGGTCATCTACATTTTTTTCTTTTTTTTCTTTTTCTGAAGAAATATGTTCTACTATTATCCCACCTCAAACTTAAGATGTTGCTAATTCCAAAAAGCAACCCCAAACTTAGTTTCAAAGATACGCAATAATAATAATTCCTATCTAACTCCAAGTGAAATCAAACATGGTGCATTTAAGGTTCAGGACTATGACATGATTCGTCACCAATAACATAAAAGAATTTTTCGTCTGGAGGCTTAAATTGGTTTGACAAAGGATAATAATAATGACCAGGGTGGCTAGAAAGGCTCAAGGTACCAAAGAAAAATTCCTCGTGCGTATGATAATCTAACTGGTCGTCTGTAAAGAACGGCCGCAAATTCGAGCAAAAATAACATTCATATGGAACACTTATATATTGGAAGTATTTAAGTATCTAAACAACCTAGAATAAATATGTAAATATTTGACTCTAAATCTCACTGATTATGCTATTCCGAAAAGAGATGGTGATCCTACAAGTACATTCACTAGCTAGCTCCAGAAAGTATTGTGCTCTTGAATGTAAGGGTAAACTTGCCTCCACCGTAAATGCTTGAAATGACTTCCTAAGAGTAAAACAAAACTTAAAGCATAAAAGGAAAGGTTGTATATGTAAATGCAAAAGAATAAAATTTTATAAGATAATACTGATGATTAACAATAGATTTAAGAAATGAAATTGATTAGCTAAGAAATCTTTGCTTACCAGAAAAGAAAAATGCAGGAAAATAAACTAATGGGTTGCCTCCCATTCAGCGCTTGTTTAACGTCTGAGTCCCGACGATCAATAGGTTGCCTCCTATCCAACGCTTCTTTTGAGTAATTAGCTTGAAGAAATAGGTTGCCTCCTATTCAGTGCGTGTTTAACGTCCTGAGCCTGACAGATGTGTCTAAGCACTTCTCCTAGGTTTCTTTGGTGTTGGTTCATCTTCATCAGGTTCACCTTCACCAACATGATACTCTACCATCTTTATCTCACTTGAATCAACATAGGTGTACCACATGACTTCATCCCATATGACAATTTCTCTATTCTCACAAACTTTCATGATTATGAATGGTTTGTCCCATCCTTTCCTAGCTTTCCTCTCGTATAAACCATTGAACTCAGCTGGATATCTAAGCATGACACGGTCCCCGACGTCGAAGTCATTTTGCTGGTAAAACCTACTAAAAAATATGCTAAGAATAAGGTAAGATGACCTGTAACCAATTTTTCATACTATTTTAGTAGGTTTTACCAGTAAACCAGAGGAGTATTAGATCAATTGCCTATGATTTTGGGACATTTATAATGTTTTCTATATTTGAGTTTGTAATTCTATTCTTCCCGAAACATAGCAATTTTAGGGGGTTCTTGACGTAAACACGAAGAAATCAAGCAAATCTGGCAAATCAAGACCTCATAAGATTATTGGGCTTTGGGAAGATGAAAAATGAAGATTCAAGAGACTTCAGAAGACTTTACAACGGAAGGAATTTTGTTCCCAATGTCCAAGACAGCTTAACAATGAAGAAAACACCTCAACATGTGAAGCTTACAAGAAGGCATAAAGTAATGCATTAAAGTGCTTGGCACACAAAATGAAGCGCCTAGGCACATGAAAGTGAAAGTCTAAAGTGCATGGACCAAGGTGTGTGGCGCCTGGAAGTCCTAGGCACCTGCGCCAGGCGCATGACCTAAAGCGCTAGGTGTAACACCTTAAACCCTTAAAGAGATAAATCACGCAAATAACATAATTATTCGAAGAACTTAGATGCTACACCTTCAACTAATCTAAAACATGCATAAATAATTTTTCAAAACTCGCAGCGGAATAATATCATAACATTCTATCACCATATAATAAAATCTCCAAAAATAGCCATCTCACATGCTTCACAATACATCACCAAATCTAAACTCAAATCTCAACATAAATGAGTACAAGTCTCATCAAGACATGAAAATAAACAACAAAACACTGACCCCCTAATCAGAGCCCTAACACTAGACTCCGAGCATAATGGAAATGAGGTAGCTCCAAATCTAGTCCTCAAGCATACTCACAAGCTAAAGGCAAATCAATCATGCACGTCGTCTACCCATTCATACGAAATAGGTAGGTGTTCAACCAAACGACCACTGAGGGTTAGTTTATATTCCACAAATAATATAATCAAATAATGCTCATATAAGAATATAAAGCATAGCATAATCATTCTCAAGTTACACATTCATGAATCATCACCTCAATATTATTCAACTAGAATCCTAGCGTAGTTAATCAACACGCACAAGTTCACAATTGCACTTAATCACAAACATTCACCAAGTTTCACTAATGCATGTAATCAAATATGGAACCATTGAACAATTTCAAATGCATAAATGTTCTAGACATTTCTACATGCATGTGGTATCAATTAGATTCCGGAGATATTTTACCGCTGTGAATCCACACCAACGTAATAAACACCAACAATTATGCCCATCACCAAAGCAATGAAATAAACACTACCAATTACATTCTTCAATAAAACTCAACATGACTATCTATGCATAGACTAATGCAAAGACTCGACAATGCACATATCACCAAGCTATATTATACAATTTTCACCATCATATAATATATTCACTAATTCACCACCATTTTCGTTATCAAGTATTTACGTGCACAAAAACAACAAGTCACAATCAACAAAAGAATCATCATCAACATTTAACTCCACAAGGAAACAATCATCGTTTAACACAATCACTACTCACAAATACACAACAATTCACCAATCATGATCCCCCACGTATTACATACCATTTCAACATTAATTCATTCTCATTTCATTATATTATCATGAATATAAGCCATTTACAAGTTATGGTAAAGTTCGTTTATTTTCTAAAAGTCGTCTATTTTCAATTCCAAACTTCAAAATAGGTTATCAACTTCTTTTACAACATAAAAACATCTTTACAAACTACCTAACAATTTAGTAACCCAAGTAACGCCTATTCGTTTCACAAAGTTCCTTCATTTCGCTAATTTTCCAAAATTTGTCTCTTTTTGACACATGATTCTAAACCAAACCAAATTCAAAGTAAAGACATGTTAAAACACTCTTAGAAGTTCAATTTTGTGGGAGGGGAAACCCTAGATTAGGTACTTAGGTTGTCATAGGGCCTAATATTGTTATCACTAACTACATGCTTATATCTTGATATTTATATCCTTTTACTAATAACTATCTGTCTAGGAAGTAAGTTATTACTAACTAGCTAAAGATGCCAAATGAATTGTTGACCTTAGACGTAGGTACTCATCTGCTCAAAACTTTTGAGTCGGGTGGTGCCTTACCGAACCTAGGAATTAACTGGTTAGTAATTACGGAAACAAGTCCCTAGCTGAAGCCAATAAGTTGTAACCTAATAGAACCATTCTCTTGAAACCCTTAGTAAGATAGACGTAGATTATGGCTGCCTGTTTGTTGAACTACTAAGATATAGGGAGCGTGTGCTATGAATATCCTAAGATTTATAGATGGGCTGACCTAATGGAACCTTGGACAGGACCCACACTAATATTCCTTACGAAGGTGGTGGAATCCTATAGGATTAATAACCATATACCGTAGTGCGCGTATAACCTTAGTGTGACTGTAATTGCCTTCGGAAAAACTGGAATGCCAATTTAAGTTTATTTTTCAATTACCTTTGAATTAACAAGACCCCACAGTAGGTGTAGTTAGCCATCGAAGGGATAGACCAAAGTAGGTTAGTAACGTCCCAACGACTTCATCACTTGTGTAGTCTATACCTAAGACAAATAAACGCGACATATGTGTTACTTAATTTCCAATAGTATATAAACAGCGGGGATTCGAAGAATCCTAACCGCTGCTTACTTTTCTGCAACCAAAACAAGTAAACTTGCTCTGTTGCAAACAGATAAAAATTGCAAATCTTTTTAACCCTTATCTTTTATATTGTCAACTTAAAAATAAGTAACTAGAATTGTTTCGACGAAAGGACAATCTATGTGGATATGATACTCTACTTGTCACTTTATTCCTTGGTTAATGATTGGTACACTTGCCATATATCGATTCAGACCATAAATATCTTACGATAAATCCACTGTTTCCTTCCATAAATTTATTTTCCTTACTAGATCACAAGGAAAATAGATATTAACAATCAACTAATGATTGTTTATCTCAAATCTTCTCTAATCCTCCTTATCTCCCTCCTAAAGCTTTGAAATCAAAATCAAAATAGTGTTGACCTAGAGAGCGGCACGAATTTGTTTATTTATGTAACAACCCGTTTTTCGCTAGGATTATTTTTTTATTTAATATATGTGATTAATTGCTTGTTTGGTGTTTGATTTTGGATTAGTGGATTTTTAGGCGAGAATGATATTTTGATAATTTTTAGGATTGAGGGTGTTTTGGTAATTTATGGAGTGAGGGTAATTTACTGATTTTAGAATGTAGATTATTTTAGTGTTTTAGTGTGATTGGTTATTTTTACTAATTTAGTAGTAACTTGCGGTAATTACTTTGAAGTGGTAAATAAATGATCTTTTAGCGTGTTATGTGTGTAATAACTTTTTAGAATTAAACGGTAAAAGAATTGAGGCTCATTATGAATTGTAGTAACTTAGCCCACTATTGGAGTATAAATAGATAACTTATGAGAGGAAATTAGGGTTAGAACATTTTATACATTACAACACAAAAGTGGCTTGAGAATAGAGAGAGAAAGAGAATAGAAGAGAATGGAAGAACAAGAGAAGAGAAGAGGGAAGCAAGATCTAGGAATCTTAAAGGGAGTAAAGATTATTGGAAATTAGCTTAAACTTAAGGAACTCAAGGTAAGGGGGGTAAATTCACTCTACTTAATAACTTATAATCAATTGTTAGCTTATGGGTCATTTTTATTTTGATTGAATTGTGATGATTGATGACTATATGTTTGGATTTTCGTGCTTAACTTTGAGTGGTGAATTTGGGTATATGAAATTTGTTAGAAACTTGTTGATTATGCTTAAATTCCATTGTTGTTGTATGTTAAGTGGTTCACTTTGAGATTTTAGCTTAAATTGGTGAAAATGATGATGTTGTTGATGATTAATGATGAATTCATGATTTATATGATATGAATGTTGTTGGGTATATGTTTGTATTGAGAATTTATAAAATTGGTTGTGAGAAATGTGATTTTTGGTTAAGTTATTGTGTTGTGATGATTTTTGTTAAAATGGCTCAAAAGAGGTGAATTATGATTTTGATGATTTTGGATGGATTTTTGGAGGTGTTAAGATGAATTGAATTGAGTTGGATTTCTGCTTTTGGTTGTTGTGTTTTGGGGAGGAATCGTTTGAGAGAAAATCGGTTTTTTGAGTAAAAAGTCGTTTTAAGAACTTTTGTGTAATAATTCATTTTGGGGTGGTTTGAATTAAGTTGTTTTGAGTTAGAAAACTATGTTTTTGAGTGAGTATAGGTTGTATAAGTATTTGGGAAACGTTTGGTAAAAACGGGATCAAAAAATCGGAATTTTACGCACCAAAACGCGAAAGTTGAAAAATCAGAAAATATGTGTTGTCAAGTGGGCACAGACTGTGCGTTTGGAGGCACGAATCGTGCGTATGGCTCGCAGTTAGCTTGTACGACCGTGCGGCCTGTCCTGTGCATGAAAAATCCGATTTTTCGCATTTCTATAAGTTTTTAAGTATACCTATGGATCCCAAACACTTATCCTAATTAAATGAAGTGTAATTGAACTTCTAAGAGTGTTTTAACATAGCCTTACTTTGAAATTAAATTGGTTTTGAATAATTAGGAAAAAGGAGACGAACTTTGGAAATTTGGCGAAATGAGGGAACTTTGTGAAACGAAAATGCTGAGATTGATTAACTAAGATGTTAGGTGATATGTAGGGTTAATTTTATGATGAGTAAGAGTATGATATCATACTTTTGTTGTGAAAATTGGAAATAGACGATTTTTGGAAAAATAGACGAACTTTATCGAAATGAAGTTTTATGATTCCACAACTTGTAAATGACTTATATTCATGATAATATAATGAAATGAAGATGAATTAATGATTGTTGAGTGTAAGATATGTTGCTTATCTTGATGTGGTCGATTGTTCGTTTATTATGTGAACTTTGCTTTGTGAAACGATGTTGTTTTCCTTGAGGCGATAATTATTTATGATGAATATGTTGATGACTCTTTGTTGATTATGACTTGTTTGTATGGATGTAAATACTTGATAATGCAATGGTGAATTGGTGAAGTTATTATATGATGGTGAAAATTGTATAATATATAGTTGGTGATTTGTGCATTGTCGAGTCTTTGTTTGAAAGTTCATGCATCATCTTCATCTTGAGTCTTTGGTGAATAACATGATGGTGGTGATTATCACGTTAGTTGATGAAGAACGTAATTCGTGGTGTTTAATTACGTTAGTGGAATCTCGGTAAAATTATCTCTGAATCCAAAACCTGGTACACATGCATGTAGAAGTGTCTAATATATTGCATGCACTTGAAATTGGTGAAACATGTCATACCTGACTATGTACTTTAGTGAGTATGTGCATTGATGAAACTTGGTGAAGGTTTGTGATTAAGTGTAATTGTGAACTTGTATACGTTGTTTAATATGCTAGTATACTTGATGAATAATGTTGACGTGATGATTTATTGATGAATAACTTGAGAATGAATATGTTTGATATGTTATGCTTGAAGTACGATAATGATCACATGAATCTAGTATTCTAGGAATGTTGGGTATGTATGTATGTTATACTTGATATCCTTGAATGCTTATTATTTGATTATGTTATTATGTGGAATAGTATCTAACCCTAGTGGTCGTTTGGTTGACCGCCTGCCTATTTGCATGAATGGGTAGACAGCGTGCAAGATTGATTTCTTTGGATTGTAAGTTGCTTGAGGACTAGCTTTGGAGCTACCTCCTTTTCTTGCTTGGAGTCTTAGATAGGGCTATGATTAGGTTTGTCGGGACATTTACATTTATGTTGTGTACTTATGTTGTTGCTGAGACTTATTGTCTGTTTACGTCCGAGATTTTGAGTATTGATGATGGATTATGAGACATGGTTGTTGTGATTTTGTTAAATGTTGATGAGATATGGTGCTATTATTTTCCGCTGCGAGTTTTTGAAAACTTATTTATACATGTTTTGGAATAATAGCATCTAAACTCTTTGAATATTTGATTCATTCGCATGATTTATTGCATTCGGGGTTTAAGGCGTTACAATTTACCTCCTATATTCTTTCATGAATTTTTTCATGCATATTTAGGACATTAAAATAAGTCTTCGCACATAAATTTAGAATTTTCTAACAAGGAACAAATTAATTATGAACTTTTGAAGCACTAAAAACTCAAAAAATTAAAACCACAGAAACTTCACATTGAAGTCGAATTTTGAGGTGATTGTTTTGTAGAGACCTCTAGAAAAATACTTAGAAATGACCAACAGGTTTCATAACATTTCGAAAATGTCTCGATTTATTTAGATTTTTCAACCAAAACATGCAAAATTGCAATTTTATTACGAATAAACATATACTCACATGTCAAATTTAACTCCCCAATTTGGTAGGCACATTTAGAACGTCCTAAAATACTTCACGAAGTTTTCAAGTTTTTAAACGAAAATCAATTTAATTATAAATTTTTAAAAAAATCATAATTTTAGAAAACGAAAATTCATAATTAAACATACACATATAAGAGTTTACAACTTAGCTAATTAACCCTAAATATAATTAGGCAGATACACATTTCATAATCATAATTATAACATATGAGAGTTTACAACTTGACTGATTAACCCTAAATATAATTAGGCAGATACACATTTCATAATCATATAATTATAACATATGAGAGTTTACAACTTGACTGATTAACCCTAAATATAATTAGGCAGATACACTTATCATAATTATGAATTATAGGGACAATTTGAACAATAACCCTTAAATATAAACATGTGGAGAAGGCAGATACACATATGAGAGTAGGCTGAGAGTAGGCAGATACACATCAGAATTTACAACTTGGCTAGATGCTTTATTTCAAAAAAAAAAACTTGGCTAAAAGCAAATACACATAACCAACATGTGTACAACTTCAACCGAAAAAAAACAAAATACTGGACACTAAAAAGTGGTGAGAGAGAGAGAGAGAAAGAGTTTGGCTTACAATAAAGACAAACAAGTTTTTCAAGTTCAGGATTACAACACCACTGACCATACATTTGCAAGTGTCAGCTAAGGTTACATGTGATGGCATATTCCTCAAAATAATGTACTTTTACACAAGCCTTCCATTCATATTTTTCTCTATATATCCTCAAATTGAGAATAATATTTCCTAAACCATTTAATTGCTTCACAAAAAGGTACAGTTTTTCAGCTACTCATTTTTCAGCTTCTATATCTTTCTTTCTTTCTTTATTTCTAGTGTGCACTAAAAGAGAAAAGTAGCAAACTGTTCTGTTCCTAAGATGTCTGGTGTTCTTCTTTGGGTGAATTGTGGACTCAAAGAGAATGCCATTTCCTTAATGGGTCTTGGAGGAAAAGATGTAAGAACTCAAAGAAGGTTTAGACATTGTTCTGGAGTTAGTTTTGCTAGTTTTTCAGGTACAGTTGTTGAACCTACAAGATCCTCAGAGGAGAGGGTGTATGAAGTGGTTCTGAAGCAAGCAGCCCTAGTGAAGGAACAGAGAAAAGATATTAAAAAGAGAGGTTTGAATTTGGATGATAAGCCTATTGAAGGTGATTTCACCAATGGGGAACTTTTGAGTTCTGCTTATGATAGGTGTGGTGATGTATGTGCTGAGTATGCAAAGACATTTTATTTAGGTACTTTCTTTCTCCCTTTTGTTTTAGATTTTTCTCATTCATATTGTATCTTGATTTATGAATGAGAAAAATCCCTTTTACTTTGTGACTGTATCTGAAAGTGCAGCATCATACATATCATAAGGACGTCCTTCATAAATATGAATGAGAAATTTTAGACACTCCCTTCATAAGCAGCATCATACATATCATAAGGACGTCCTTCATAAATATGATACGTGTGGTGACTGTATCTGAAATTTTTTGGACATTTGTTAAGTTCATTGTTATTTTAGTTTCATGCAAAGAAATTTTAGGCAGTGACTAATTTCTCTAGAAGTAACCACATATCGGTTCAAATTTCATACTTTTATCTTGCCTTTTGGTTGATTCTGGTGGAATATTCAATTAATTAGATGATATAGCATAGGGTTCTTTTTGTTAACTTTTTGCTCGTCAATCGTTTAAGAATTAGTTCAAATCCTAACTGGAACAATCGTTTAAGAATTAGTTCAAACTTTACCAACCTTCCGACTCAACTATGAATTAGCATGGTCCAACTCTTCTACGAACTGAGGTTTAAGACCAAAAATAGTCTATGATGTCTTAACCTTGTACCAAAATGTGGTCTCAAGTTTCCTACTTAAAGAATATCCTAGTGACACTACAATCATCCATGTAAGTAGTTCCACAGAGATTAAATGACTCACGCTGTGACTTTGAGAAAATTATAATTCAAAAGTTCAACTATTTGATCTTTATTGATGGTCGAGATCATCAACTATTGTAATCACTCATCATTTTTTGCCAATATGTTACATAATAGAATTACGGTGAGTTTGACATGATCACAGTAACACCATGATTTTGTTGAAGCTCTAAAGTGTAAGCTTTTGTCCAAAACACGGTCACACACATGATTATGTCAAACTGGCCGTCAATTCAAACTTGCAATATGGCAGTGCGGGTAAATGTTAGAAATCATTTGATCAAATTTTTAGCAACTGTCCTTTATTGGTCTATTTAATGTATTTTAGTATAAGTTGTTGAAAATTTAATTGGTTCATTCAAATCTTCAAATCTTAGGCACACAATTGATGACTCCAGAGAGAAGAAAGGCCATATGGGCCATTTACGGTATGTCTAATTATAGTAACTTCAAAATTTCTGTTACAAAGGCTTTTCCATTGTGGATTGTGGTCCTCAGTAGAAACTAACCACTCTTTATGTATTACAGTGTGGTGCAGAAGAACAGATGAGTTGGTGGATGGTCCTAATGCTTCACATATCACACCAAAGGCCTTGGACAGATGGGAACAAAGATTAACTGATGTTTTTGAAGGACGTCCTTATGATATGTATGATGCTGCACTTTCAGATACAGTCACAAAGTACCCTGTTGATATACAGGTAGGTTACAACCACATGCCCAAAATTGAAGTGTGAAATTTAACCTTTCTACCTTCAAATTGGAATAAAATTATAACTAGTTGAGTAATAAAATTTGTACAACAGAACTCAAACTAGTCAATGAGGAATATGCTTGCTTAAAATTAGGTAAAATTGATTACATCTCTCTAAGGTTTGCTTGTATGACACACACATAAGGGTGGTGAGTGTCACATAATTGAATGACTAAGAGTGGTATTAAAGTCTCGCATTAGATTAGATATGTCTTTAGTTTTTAAAACATGTCATAAGTGGGAGACGTCCATAAACTTACAAGCCAGTTTTGTAGGCTGAGTTAGGCCAAATGCAAATTTTTAAGATGGTATCAGAGTCTATCTAAAATTTGATGGGGCTCTCACCCACTCGCAGGTTACATTTCAGATTTCAAGTGTTGAATGTGATGGAGTGCAAAGAGTCTTACATTGTAATAAATATGACCTGAAAATGTGTTTATATGTGAAAGCCTTCGCCTTACAAGTCATTTTTTCTAGAATTAATCTACGTCTTAGTCATGGATGTG
>Ga0099826_10002834_pt1 | contig 11437 bp, 8 predicted proteins | sample Mtrugardesep15_FD_76830 | JGI IMG/M metagenome (GOLD analysis project Ga0099826, IMG submission 76830) | Root nodule microbial communities of legume samples collected from California, USA - M. trunc garden sep15 | ecosystem: Host-associated > Plants > Roots > Nodule | place: USA: California...
AAAAAAAGAAAAATAAATTCATTTATTTATAATTTAAATATTTAAGATAATTAAATTTAAATATTTTGCTATTAATTTTATATTTTAGAGTATAAAATTAACTTTTAAATAACCATACTTTATTGTATTTAATAATTTTTCAAAGATTTTTATTTATTTTGGGTTATTTCATATTTTATATTAGAGTTTAAAACTATATGTTAATGAAATTGTGAATAAAAAATAGCGAAAAATATGTATTCAAATTTTGATTATATTAAAATACATATGCAATACTATTTTTTTCCAAAGTGTGTTAGATTATTATATTTTTGATAGATTATTAAAAATTAAAAAAAAATTATTGAGGGATTAAAGTGTAGGTTTTAACATAAGAGGGGAGGGGAATGTAATTCAAGCTACTCTTAGGGGAGGGGAGTAAAATATTTTCTAATATATTTCGAATAACAGAGGAGGAAAATGTATATTTTAACATAAAAAGATAGAAGATTGTAATTCAAGCATCTTTGAGGGGAGGGAAGTGTAATTTACTCTACTTCTTATTATGCATATCACACAAACACTAATTTTATTGATAATTTTTCAACTTAGATAGCAATGAGTTATTTATTTTTATATTTTAGACAAATATTAATAATTTATTTAATAAATTACATGTTATATTCTAAGTGACCTTTTCTTTTATTACTTTTGAGCTATATAACTTTTATTGAATATCACATGTATAACATAATTAAGGGACTAAAAGAGTAATCAAAACTATAATATAAATATTTTCAATGTAAAAAAAAGAAAACACAGTTTTCTCCTATTATTAGCTTGGTGTGCTTATCAAAAACATCGATCCATAATATCTCTACTGTGCTGATTTTGTATATCATTAGTTGTGAATTATTTGTTGACTATCACATGATCGATGTGCATCTACTGCTCCAAAAACACTTTTTTTTTTTTTGTGGAGATTGGGGTTTGAACTTCTGACATTGTCCTTACCAATTGAGTTAAGCTCACGAGGACTAACCTTACATCTAAAACAATTAATATAACCCACCACTCAAATCAATAACAACTTTGTTGATGTAGCTGGACCCTCATCTCATAATTCTATAAATTCATGTCAGTCGGGGTTTTAACTTTTGTACAGATACTACGTTTTTGGAAGCTTTTTTCGGGAAACATGTTGTAAATATCGAACGTCAAACCATAATGTTTTCCTTGTTGCAAATAGTGTCGGATTAGCAGGACAACATTGTGTTTACAATGTTTGCAAGAGTTACAATACTTATTAAATGGATGTCTTTCTATGTAAAAGCATTTGTAATAATTAATAATAAACTTTGATTCTTTAAACTTGATTCAATTTGTATGAATATTTTGAATTCAATTGTACGATTTTTTTCGTTCTTTGGCTTCGTATGATAATTCTTTTTATTTTATAAAATTTGTTTTCTTTAATAATCAATCTCAAAACGAATCCACTAAACACAAAAGATACAGTCCATTTTAATAGCAATGTGACAATAAATGTCATAAGGTTGGAGAAGTAGCACTATTACACACAATCTTCAAGTCAGAATTCAAGATAAGAAATCTAACTTAGGGATCAAGGTTCCAATCCATTCAAGCATCCATACCAATACTAAAAAATTGCTATAAACCTTAAGATCATTAAGGTTAGGCTGAAATTCTATGTACTCACAATCTTTCAATAAGTGCATAATAGATTTGGGCAAGTATTGCATCGTGAACAAAGATTATCAGTGTTCATACCTTCGACCAACCTTTCTACATTTGTAAGTAGAATGAGATTTTTATTCCAAAGAAAAGCTCTAATTCTATGAGGATTGAGGATGGTTCCATGTCCAGCCTTTTTGAAGTTGGCAGGGATGTTGATGCAGCAACAAATTATAGGTATGACTTGAGAGAAATAGACATCAAAGGTAAGACTACCGCAGGGAAATATAGCAAACCTACTGAGTGGGTCAGGGGAAGTTGATAGCAGCATATCTGTTGCAAATTGCTGCAGAAAACCGCTGCCAATTTGTATCCAATCCCAGAAACCATTTGCTTCATGAATGAACATGAAAACCGGAAACATTGTGGATTGATGAGGAACCTGGCCATGACTGAGCTCCATTAGGGGACCATAACTAGGAACCGAAGAATCCTATCAGAACTTAGCAACATCTATGTTTCTGATCACCAAAGTGATGTTGTTTTAAACGTCCTCACAACCATTTATAATAGCTCTCCAAAGATTAGAAGAGCTAGATTTTATGCTTAAAGAAAGAGATGTTGAGCATACCACAACCGTTATTAACATTAATGACTCTAACCCAATGCTTGATAGAGTCAATGATCATATAGCAAGATAACTTCATGCAAGCCTTGTTTAGAAGCTTGAAATTTAACGCTTCATCTTTGGGACAACAAAATTTATCCTCAGAAACTAAATGCACCTTCCTGAAACTTGCTGAGGATCCCCAAATGAACAAGGGTGGAAGAGAACTGGACGACATAACCTGGAATATTGATCAAAGAAGCTTGGGCCACAAAACTCTACTTGCAAAAGATAAAGTATTGTTCCTCGTTTTGTTCAAGAGGAAAGAAAATAAAATTTTAGAAATTTACTGGTGAAGCATAGGAGCTCCAAAATAGACTCTCAGGACACCAAGTAACTGGCTCTGAGAAAGATCCTGATGATCTGGAATATTCTTGGAGAAAAAAACAGTTCTGCACATTAACTCTTAAGAGAATATATCTGATACAATCAAATCATCAACAAAGCACATATGTGGTCCCTGCCAAAACTTTAGGGACTCCAAATGCCAAAAGGTACGACATCCTTAATCCTATGGTCAAGTCTTTTCAAACAAAGAACACAAAGGTAAGAAGATATTGGATCACCTTACCTTAAACCCCAAGAAGAATTAAAGGCCTAAATCATTAATCCTTAATGAATTTGTAAACAAGATAGAGACGGATCTCTTTCCAAAGAATTTACCATCACAAACCTTTCACTGAGAAGTATCTACAAACACATTCTCTTCACTTACGTAACTAGCATGTTTCCACCAAGTTAATCTCATTGGATTTGATACTATCGAAGTCATCGTGGCATAAGAGTAGAATCTGTGAGACAACTTATCTGACCCTAGGTTTATAATTCGCCTAATATGCAAAATTTACAGCAAAATATTAAATCAACATTATTGTGGCATTAGAGTTTACGGAACAAAAAAGGTTACCAATCATGGTTTCGAAGACAAGTCATAGACTTCGTAATGGGAAATTTTTACTTTCAATTCACAGTTAGAAATCAAGCAAGACTGATAAAAGAGAGAATCAAATACTAGCTTAATGTCCCTTAACTTATTTTATTTTTTTCATTTTGATCCCTTAATTATTAAATGTTCTTTTATTTGTGTTATGTCAGTCAATTTGGTCCTATTTCATTAATTTTAATCCCCTCAAAAAGGAGATCGTTGGATAAAGATGTCCATCAGATCTAACGGTGTGTCATCAATATCTGATTTATTTTATTCATCATCATCTTCATATAACCTTCATCAATATTCTCATACACAAACTTGGCAGCAATTTGCAGGCAACATGGGTCTGAAAATGTTGGAAGAATTTCTGTCAATTAAACCAATCAAACAAAGTGTTCCACAAGCTAGGAAAATCATCCCAAAAGGTTGAACTCTCAGTCATATAACGTGATGCTGTGTTTCAGGAATATATGGAGTTGAGGAATTTTGGGATTTGGCTGGGAATAAATGGAGCTGTTGAAGTGAGCGATGGAGATAATGTTGTGAAATTGAAGGAATTGTTTGATATATATACATACAATTGCGAGGGAATTTTATAAATTTGATTGTGAGTTAGATGATAGTGGTGGTGTTAATTCTAAATTTAAGGGTTTAATTATGTAGTCTTTGCTGAAGTTGAAATTATGAATTTTTGTAAAAAAAAATAAAAATTGATTTTTTTTATTTTTTATGAATATGAAGATGATAATGAGGGAAGAAGATGATGATGAGTAAAATAAATTAGGTATTTATGACACACCGTTAGATCTGATGGACATCCTTTATCCAACAAACTCTTTTTTGAGGGGCTTAAAATTAACGAAATAAGACTAAATTGACTGACATAACACAGATAAAGGACCAATTTGAGACATTTAGTTGTTAAGGGACCAAAATGAAAAAATTAAATAAGTTAAGGGACAGGATCAATTAGCTCTATATAATATTTGGATTAAATCACGAGAGGAAAATGTTTACTCAATAAAATGTTATATAACAGATGTTACACTCTAAAGTCCATATGAGACATCAAACTGCTTTCAACACAAATGACCTGAAACAGCCAAACCGGGAACTACCTATAGAAGGAAAAACAACAACAACAAAAAAACCTAAAACATTCTCAACATGACACTATACTCAGTGCCTCGAAAGGCAAAATTTGATTTCTAGCATTTTCATACTGGAATATTTTGTACCAATGTACATAAAATATATAAGGAAGAAAAAGAAACATCGAAGGATAAATTGTGAAGCTACCAAAACACCACTAGTATGAAATGTGTAAAAAATGTGGGACTTTGTCCGTCAAATGGATGACCACTGACACTGACAATTTCGCCTCATAAATCACGAGGAAAATTAGTGATTTGTCCTTCTTCCAGTGTATCCTTTCCATTTATCTTGTATGCTATCCTTATACGCATGACAAGAGATTTCTGTAAAAGAATAGGTGCTTACCGTCAGCCTGACAAGTCTGCTTTAAGAAGCGCTTGAACACAAAATCATAAGGCACATGATAGAGCACAGATATTTTGTAAGCAACGAGGAAAATTTACCTTTCCTTGTTGGCTGTTAGTAACTTTTAAATTTTGCGTGATTGACCCTTTTCCATTAGCAGGAAGAGTATTGCCGCTTGCTGGATCCAAGAGCAACTGAAGAAACTGAAAATTGAAATACCAACATACATGAGGAATAGACGATGATTATAACAAGTAAAACTGCCCAAGATTTTCAAAATGTACATATGTAGCACTCAAATCTCAACAAGTAAATACACTAATGCAAAGGAAATGATTCAGATAGTGACAGGTGCAGACACTTGTATTGCTAGAACTCTTTGCTTTAAGAGAAGTAGCAATTGGTTTGTGTTGTGAAGTTTATACAATTACATATAAAGCAAAGGAATGGGAAGATATTTTCAATAGCAATTGGAAATCATGGAACTTGAGATGATAAATATCATGATACTATTGAAAGCAGTAGATCAGGATTATATGTTAAATTCTCCTATGGTTGTGACCTTGACAGTACATGTAGAAAGCACAACAGCACATAGACGGGCATACCTTTGGAACTGCTGCCTGGAAAACAAAATCTGTATATGCATTAGAGGACAAATTCATAAAGGTAGCTTGGATATCAGTTGTTTGTGGGCTTCCTGGCAGTTTTGAGAGATTGAATGTCAACCTCAAGGAGCTGCTCTCGAATGCAGTTATAGACGGATAAACCGGCCCATTGTTTTCTATTCAAGACAAGAAAAATGGGTAATTAGTAATTAGACTTGATATTAATCAATGTTATTTTGCATTTGCTAAACAAAGCTTACCACTTGCTGATGGGCCAGAGGCAAAACTATCCAATAAATCTGTCATAGAAGCAGCTCCAGCATTTAAAGATGCTCGTGAAGAAAGTGAGACTGATGAGAGATCATCCAATGATGAAATTGGTTCCCTTTTACTTGTACTGGGGGATAATATATCAATTATAGATGAGTTGCTTTGCGCGGGAGGTGATTCAATAGGTGCAGAAGGCGATCCAATCGACAAAAGATCCAGAAGAGCATTTGTGCCGCTTTTTGAAGTTTGAATAGCACCTAAATATCATAAATAGTAATGTTAGACTGACCGTAACTATGATTGAATGTATCTTCGTCGATAAACTTCCGCCTTCGGAAAAACAAAGATGCATGCGTCTATGTTTATGTCTCTTAATTTCCCTTTATTGAAGAAAGAACTATTGTGTTTTTCAAGTTGCACTTCATAAATTACTTCTAATCTCAATGTAACCAAACCCACAAAACACAGTAAATTTCATCAAAATATATCTAAAACCGACAGAAGAAACCCTATATCTTCTACAAGCATTAATAACAACAATTGCATTCGAAAATTTACCAAATCTACAACCATTAATTCCTTTTGATTTTTGTAAAGAAGTAGCAGTACTTTGTCTTTGATGTTCTTTAATTCCTTTGGCTGGAATTCCCTGGAAGGAATGCTAGAATTTTCAAGGGAACTTCTTCATTTTTTGATAACATTTGGGATAGTTTTATGTTTCTCCAAATTTTACTTCTCTATGGTGCTCTGACTATGGTCTCTATAGAGAAGTTTCCTTAATAGACATACAAAGAGATTGGCATGCCCTATTACAAGATTCAATCATTCAGGTTCTAGGTGTTATATTTTGTAATTTCTTTGGAGGATGTTTTGTCCTTTTTCTTTGTATTCTTCTGCTCCTCCATAAATTTTCGTTTTACCCCTCGAAAAAAACTGTCGATTGTATATTGATTTAACCATTGACCAAGTGGTTCAAAATATAAATAAAGCTACTTACTTATTTGTGAAATAAACAACAATGGAAATTCTTAGATAAAAGATATTTACTTATACATACATTATTATATGATAAAGCGCAAACACTAACCAGACTGTGGTGACACAACTGACTGATCAACACCAAGAAGATCTTGAAGAAAATCACCACCAGAAGAGCTCGGCGCTTGAGTAGTATCATCTGCACTTAGATCAAGCAAATCTAGAAGAGGAGCCACAGATTTGACAACTCCATTCGGAAGACTAACTGAAGGTCCTGTTGGAGTTGAAGCTGCATCATGCAAAGACCCAGCCCTCCTAGCATTGAAAGTTGCCTCATCCAAAACTGGCATCCTTTCTACAAGTGTAGAACTGCACGTCGATGAAACATTTCTGATTATGGGATTCCTCTTAAAACATGGCGGTAGAGATACAAGTTCTCGACATATTAAAGTAATCAATTTGATTAGCCTTACCTAATATTTTGATGCTTTGCAATAATGGAATTGAATTCTATAGATCTTTGCTGCAATTCTAGCACTAGGTTCCCTTTGTACTGAACAATAATTTCTCTGATTCTCCTATACATATAGAACAAACAAGAGATTAAAATTTTCAATGTACAAATAAAAGAGGATATAGATTATTATAAAGTATTTAAATTATAAAAGGACTGAAGAACATGAATGAAAAAGAGCCATTATTTGTTATAGAGATGAGTACATGTGCATTGGATCAATCAGGTTATATTTCAAACAATTTTAAGCCAGATCATCAGGCCTTATACTTGAATATTACATTACTAGAAAGCAAATGCAGTAAAGGTGAAATATATTAATTTTAAGGTATAATGAACAGATAGGTATCAACAAACATTTGAAAGCATATCATACTCTGTACAAGAAGGAAACCGTGAAGAGAGCTTCAATAAGGCAACCAAAGCCATTTCTTTTGTGGTAAGATCTGATGCATGGCGTTTTAAAGCATGCTCAACAACATCCACAGCATCTGATTCGGTGACCTGCTCATATCAAATAGATGAAGAATAAAAAGGCAATTATGGAAGACAAAGTAAACAAAAACAAAAAAACATTATGCAAGATTATTGATTGTATATTTCCCTACGTGGTACTATAAAAATAGTCAACAGTCCAACCATTGTTAAGGTGACCTAATGACCTACATCTCGTTTATAAAGAAAGGAAAATACAAAGGAATTAGGCATTGTCTCATTATTCCTACAAAATCGAATTAAGCAATGAGAATTTAAAAGAAAGGCGGCGGCAGCCGGCAAGCCAGGATCTAAATTTTATGGTTTTAGTGCCATCATGCCCAGAATTCTGCAAATTAGAAAAACAAATGCTAAGCATAGCAGTAACATGCAAAAAAAAAAAAGTTTCGTCCCCATTGCCATCATAACAATATATAGGATGTCAACAAAAGAAACAGGAAAAGAACCTGATAATTTATTTCAACAGTGATCAAGTGGTACTGAGACTGATGGATTTTATTTGTTATATTGCAACGTTACACTTCTTATTATGTAGAACTACATATACATCATGTATCATCATCTAAACAGGAGCTATACAAAAAGAAGCCTCATCAGGAAGGGTACTGCTAGAACATTTTTTATTTTTTTTTAAAAAACTATTAGAACTATATCATCATTTATCCATGTCATGAATATTCAAAAATATATTACGTTTAAGGTAGCATCTATTGTGAAAAAATAGTAGAATCTTAGGTGGACCTGTAGGAGCCACAGTTAGAAAGGTAAATCAGATGGAGGGTAGCCCTGTAGTTAACTGGAAGAGCTAAGAAAAGTTATATGTCAAAGTCAACTAGATAATATGATATTTAAATGGTCTGTCATTAGGCCTTATTACAATAGCCAATAGGATATTAAGATGTTGTTTGATCCTTGAGCCAATCTCACCTCAAGAGAAAAGGCTTTTGTTGTTATTTAAAAAACAGTTGGACCATATTTTGTGCGTAGCTAGCAGTACCAATATGAGTATCAACTTATTAATTATTACATGAGATCAACTGACTTTATCATTTTCATGGAACCTGAACAACATTAGAAACATCACGGATAAAATGCCAACAATCCATTCACTTACTGTTATTGGATCTTCTATGTCAAGCATTTCAACATTATTGATTAATAAGTCGCCATACTCTCCAAGGCACCACATTGCAACACGAACAAAAGTTTCCTGACGGAAATATTCATCAATGTTATTGCATAAATGGCAGCAGGAGAAAGTCAACAGCATTAATGTATTTTGTTAACAAGCACCTGTTCTGTTGACGTCTGAAATGCCTTGTATAATGCTCTTACGGTGTATCCATGAAGCTTGGAAGCGTTGCTTATGACAACAATTAAGGCATGCCATACTTCATCTTTTAGGAAATTTCCAGCCTACTAGCATAGCATAGAGATCAATACTTGCACTTAATTTCTAAATTAATAGAAGGGCTCAATATGGACACTACAAGCATCAAATTAGTGATACAAATATACAATACAACACTAAATTTATCTAGGGATGATTTGTGACCACAGCATAGAAGCTGCAATGCAGCTTGGTACTTATTATAGGGATAGAAACATAAAAACATGAATTAAAATAAAATGTTATACACGGGCTATCGGAAAAATGTAATAAGCTGACATGGAAATCGATTTTAATGGGATGAAGCATGCCAGTTGTGGAGATGAGAAACAATTAACTACTTATCATACACGAAAATACATCACTGACTAATACTTATAAACTAACATCGAACGGGTTTTTCATCTTGGAGATTTTAGTTCACTACAAAAGCTTGTTTCTTAGATTCATACCTTGGACAGAACCTTAACCATCTGATCAATGTACCAGATCTTCTCAAGGGAAAACCTGAAGTGCAAATAATTGAATGCTAATTAATCAAAACATATTGTAGGTCAACTGATGAAAAATCCTCTCTAGTTTAAACTGATAAAGAGGAACATGCTCATGCAAAATGGGCCAAATCGCTTCTATTTTATTTACCAGAGGAAAGAAACAGGGTGAAGAAAGCACAGAAATATCCAGAATGCATAGATTACAGGATCAAATACAAACAAGATGTTTACTATTGTTAACCCAAAAATAAATGAAAAATCATTCGTAAAGTTTTTAAGAATTAATCATCAACAAAAGTGAAAATTTTTAAACAAATCAATCCATCTTGTATTAAAGGAAAGTCATGAATGGCCCAAGAAACCTTTTAATACAGAAAAAAAAAAATACATTTTCATTCTAACTAAAATATTAAACAGTCAACTCTAGCTTGGTTTCCCCCCCACCAAAAAACATGAAAAAGAATATGAATGATAAAAAATGTTCTATGTGCACTGAAAAAAGGAATGTTTTTGAGAACGTCCTAGACTCACTTTGAAACTATTGAGCAAATTTTGGTAGTAAGGTCCTCCCTGAAATCTTGATCACTGACTTCAAGGTAATCTACTAGCTCTTTTGTTAAGGGCTTCACATTGGTTTCATTCACCAGAACATAAATAAGTTCAAGGGCTCTTTTCCGAATTGAAGCATCAGAATCCTAAACAAGAAGTCAAGTCACTATCTTCTCAAGGTGTAAAAGAAAACTCAGCTTCATCAGCAAAAAATGAAAGAAGAAAGGATGCTGAATTAATACTTTTACACATTCCAGAATCGTTGCACGATGTCTCTGCACTGCCTGAGTGTCAGCACTCACAGCCTTCATCAGCATGTTCAGTGCCACATATCTGATGGGAGAAGTTGCAAAATTTCATTTGAATAATGAAGTGCATAAACCACAAATAAAAACATTAAAATTTAAAAGGAAAACAAAAAAGACTGATTGAGTACAGGTCGTGGCAAACACGATATAGGAATTAGTCTGTTAGTTTTAAAAAGTACTGATTGTAAAAGATATTGCAATATGTCAAGCTGTTGTGAATGATTATCAATGGTATTCATGCCATATATCCCAGATTTTCTTCTGACAAGCCAAAATGTGAATTTGCTTCTGACAAACAAGATTTTCACAAAGAAATCTATACGATAATTCAAACTTCAGAGTAGAGCGCCAAGCAAATTTCATGCTGTATCGGATAATTAATTAACCTTCAGACCAGCTATTTGTCATAATCACGCATAAGTCATGGTCATATCTTTAAATTCCCAACAACTCTTCCTCTTTTTTATTCCTTTATTTTCAAAATATATCTGACCTATGAAAAGCAAAATTGGTAAGGCAACAATTCACTCAATCAGATGATCAACTGTTCAGTCTCCTATGGATTGTCTTGGGAAGCTTTCAATCATAGTAAATGTGCAATTTTCAAAAGAAAAAAATGCTGATAAATCTTGCTTAATGGACTCTCAATGACATTAATAGATTCTATAAAGTATCTCAGTGACTAATGAAGGAAGGAACCTACATCACTATTTTTATTAATAAAAATTAGGGAGAGGGGAATTATTATTAAGGCAGCATTAATAGCCACTATATAACCGTCGCTGAGGGGATTTGTACACCGTCCCTGGAGGTTACAAGGCCAAACTCTTCTCACTGGGCTAGAACCTCATGGCTTAAAGTGAAGACTAAGAGCTTTGATTCTAATTTTAACCTTTGATGGACTAATCCACTGAAGTGTCTGGGGTAATCTGATTTTGGTCTTTAGAGGTTTTTGTTTTTTGCCCTTTGGTAGGGCTTGTTTTCCTAGTTTTTGGTTGTGTTGATGTACCTTTCTAGAACTTTGATGTATCTTCGTTGACAGCTATTTTGTGCATTTCT
>Ga0099826_10002835_pt1 | contig 11436 bp, 9 predicted proteins | sample Mtrugardesep15_FD_76830 | JGI IMG/M metagenome (GOLD analysis project Ga0099826, IMG submission 76830) | Root nodule microbial communities of legume samples collected from California, USA - M. trunc garden sep15 | ecosystem: Host-associated > Plants > Roots > Nodule | place: USA: California...
CCCCGGTATCTTAAGGACAATTCTTACATTACTACAAAATAAAAAGCAGAGCAAAGGCTCAAACTGATACTTGAGAAAATACGCCAAGGTCTATATGAAAGGTACTAAATTTAGTCTTTAAAAAAGTCAGTGAAAATAGTATTTTCAGTATAGTTTTTAGGGATGTTTTAGTTTTCATTAGGCACGATTTCCACCTATATTAAACCCTTTGAGCACTAATTGATAATTTTCATTTTTCTTACCCTCCTTAATGACCAGTTAGGGCCTTATTCCGAGAAATATTACCTAAAAAAGATAGAGTAAAGCAGCATTTCGCTCATCAAAACATCAAGGATTGAACAATTTAGTACTTCAAATTCACGAAATGACAATTTAGCCCCTTAAATTAGCCAAACACAGTCGATTTAGTCCATTCACAAAAGGACTATCTCTTCAGAAAACGTCCACAAAAACCAATGAAAAACCTACATTGCCTTAAATAGTCTAACACTGCATCAAGATGATCACAGAACCTTAAGTCTGGAGTGCTAAATTCGAAAAAAGAGCTAAACTGACTGCATTCTTTAATTTAACAGACTAAATTGTTATGTTGCAAATTTGAGTTACTAAACTACCCCTTAGAATTTCAAGACTAAAATGCTGATTTACTCAAAACCAAACATCATATTGTATGCATTGGGATCATGAATCATGATAATGAATTAAAACGGATTGAATTGAAAGTGTGAATTGTAATGAAACAAAATTGAAGGAAGAAAAACCTCATCAGACATAAAAGGAGTTAAATTCGGAGCAAAAGCAGCCAAAACAGCAGAGGCAGTAGCCGGACCAACGCCTTTCAACGCACTCAGCTCAGAAATAGCTTTTGATATATCAGGTAGACTCTCAAAAGCCTTTTCAGAAGCACGTTTCACAACATCTTCATCTAGTGCAGAAACAAAATCCAACAAACGCGGCCTAAAAAGCAAAAAGAACTTTCAATAAAGCCCTATTAGATAAACAGCTTATAGCACAAACGCGTAAGTATAAGTTATTTCTATAGCAAAAGATAAAATAAAATAAAATAAAAGGAGTGAGTGAGTGAGTGATTAACCTCCATTTGCCACGTGTGAGTTTCCATTGCATGAGTTTGGAGAGTTCTTCGGTGGTAATGAAAGGGTTAGGGTTTCGTTGGTGAATGAGGGAAGGTAGTTCATTGCAATAAAATTGGTTAAGAGAAACTAAATTGGGTTTGTTTTTAGAGAGAGAAAGTGATTCTATTTGAGATGTGTAAGTTGAAAGTGCTTCTTTCCAAACGCTAACGTCTTTGCATCCAAAATCCATAGCTTTCTGCTTCTTACAGTTACAGGAAACCAATGCTAGTTCCCGCTACACTGCTTTTTTTGAGCTTCATGTCTATGTCTAATTGGAGGAGTTTTATGTCCTTTTGTGTCAAAAATATTGAAATGTTTATTTGACTTTAATCTCAAAATTTGAGTCGGATGTGAAAATGGCAAATAAAAAATAGACAGTTTTGACCCCTTAATTGCCACAATTTTGTAATTTTGGCCTCCTATAAAAAACAATAACAAATCAACACCTTAAGTTTATCTCATTTTTCACTTTTGACCTTGAGACCAATTTTGACTGGGTCAATGAATACGTGACACCCACATCATTTAAAGTGAGGTGCCACGTATGACTTTTTATTTTTTTAGAGAGTCAAAATCGCAAGATTATGATACTTGGAGGGACAAAACTGCAATTAAACCTAATAAATAAAGTTATCTCGGTGCCACATATGCATCGACCCAATCAAAATTGGTTTGGACTCAAAGGTGCAAAATGGAGTAAACTTAGGGGGTTGATTTGTTATTGATTTTTGGGTCATGTTAACTTGTGCCCTAAGTGCACATGTTAAGCATTAACTTCATTCCATTAATTGTAAGAATTTAATGAAAAAAATTAATATTAAACATTTTGAACAGTAAATTAACACAATTTTTAATACATAATTTCTACTAATGAATTTCTTAACATGTACCTTAAGGATACAAGTTAACATTTCTCTTGTTTTTTACAAGAAGTCAAAATCGTAAAATTGTGATTCTTAAGGGACCAAACTACAATTAAGCCTAAAAAATAAATATCTATCCTTATAAAAAAATGTCTAAGCTCTATCGTTTTGAATTCTTCATGTTTAAGTATTTTATATAAACCATTTTTATGATATTTTAACTTTTTACAAAAGTTATTTTTAGACTTCAACAAATATTTTTTAATAGAATGAAGGTGAAATATAAAGAATATAAAATTATAGGAATGAAATATGTTATTTTTTTGTACATAAGCTATCAGTCATCGCTAATATTGGCGAAAAATGGGAGTTTATGGTATAGGGTATTGTGTGTGCCTTAATGGAAGGCTAGGGGGTGGTTGTGTTTTGGTGGGGGAGGTGGGTCCGTGTGGTGGAAAACTGTGAATAATATTAGAGAGAGTGTTTGGGTGTTAGACAGAGGTTTGTTAACCGATAATATTAGTTGTAAGGTGAGAGATGGGTATTATACGTTGTTTTGGAAAGACTTTTGGTTGGATGGTGGATCTTTGGAGGTTAGGTTTCATAGGTTGTTCGAGCTAAATAAGTTGGTGATGGTAGCGAATACGTTTACTTTGGGTGGGAAGTGAATGGTGAAGCATGGAAGTGACGTATGAGGTTGTTTGCTTGGGAAAAGAAGTTGGTGGGGGAGTGTGTGGAGTGACTTACATTTGTTGTTTTGCAGGTAGCTACGGAGGATAGATGGATTTGACATTTACACACATCTCATAGTTACACAATTAACGGTGCTTATAATAGAGTAACAGAGGTGTTTCATAACTCTACTCCTCATAATTCTCATGTTCTTTAGCTTAAAGTCTCATTTTTTGCTTGGCGAGTGGGTTTGAATCGTGTTCCTACTAGAGACAATTTATTTAAAAGGAGGGTTACAACGGTCGGCGAGCAGGATTGCTCGACGATATGTGGATCAAATGAGGACATGGATCATTTGTTTGCTAAATGTGATTTTTATGGTAGAATCCGACATCTTATTGTTGGCTTGGTTTCTCTTCGGCTTTTCATGTCAATTTAATGGACCATCTTCTCCAATTTGGAGGGTTAGGGGGATTTTCGACTAAAGTTCGTTATTCTCTTAATATAAATTGGATAACCGTTCTTTGGGTTATTTGGAAAGAGCAGAATAGACAGATATTTCAGAACAAAGAGGAAAACTTACAAACACTTTGTGAAAGGGTCAAGTTCCGGTCCTTTTGGTGGTTAAAGTCGAAATATGTTACATTCAATTTTGATTAGAAGACCTAATCCTATTATGTGTTTATCTATTGTTTATTTAATATTTTTTGTTTTTCTGTTTTTGTAGTGAACTTAACTGGTTGTATGTTTCTCTAATCTTGATGAGTTGGCTTTAATACACCTTGTGCTGAAACAACTTATCTAGTTTGTTTATTTTACAGTTCCGTAAACAAAATCTATTTGGATTTTGGATTCTTAAAAAAAAGCATTGATGCATTTAAGTAAGGGGAAGAGATTATCTCCTACGAAATGTTTCTCCAGTAAAATCATGGCCACCCATCTCGTCTTATTTATGGCATACAGTTCAAAATATTAAAAGAAAAATTGAATGGGGGATATAAGCATCTACACTGAATGAAAGAAATATTATAGGTTTCACTAGTTCGATCTTGCATCTAAATTTTAAAACCTTAGATCCATGTTAAAAAAGTAGTAAATACTCATCCATTAGTTATTGACAAATTAAAATCATTAGGTTAATTTGCATATAAAGAATACAATCATTAGGAGTTTAGTCTATTTTGGTAACAAAATGGAATGTGGATCTTAACGAGATTATGAATTTCCCACGTATTTTTGGTTTTTACTTTAAGGGTGGTAGTATCTGTTTTTTTTCGGGTACAACTAAATTAAAATTTAAAAAGAGAAATTGATTCATAAGCAAAGTTTCAGCAACTGATTCATAACTAAAATACAACTCCACATTTTGTCTATAAAGTGACTCTTAATTAATAAAATAATCATAGACAAATGATACAATCAAAGATGTCATTGACATAACTAAAACTTAAGATAACCACAATACCCATCTAAACATCACCAAAACACAACAAAACTTAAACACGGGCCTAAACATACTTAATGAATCACTATACCAAAAGATCTTTGCATTATTGCATATAAAACTAAAACCTACTTCATCTAAATCATCTAGCGTATACTTAAGTACTTAACCCAAAAGAGCTTAAGGAAAAAAAAATAGATATCCGTATTTGATATTTGTATTGTTTTCTTAATTTCAAATGAAATACAATGCCTTCGTTTGGTAAAAACGTGTTTAGACAAAAATTACAGAACAAACAGTTTATCACATTTGATTGTAGGTTAATTATTATTCTTAATTTACTAGATGTTAGTATTCTCTATCATCATTTTACACTATTTTACAAAGATATATATAATTGAACAAAGATAGAACAAAAAGTTTATCACACTATTTTACAAAAATAATTGTTCTTAACGTGGACCAATATTCCATTATTCTAAAAAATTGCTCGTTGTCTTTATCGAAGGAAATATACTGTTGAATTTGGAGTTACATGCAGCACATTGATTTTAATTCTTAGAGAACATACATCATTGATTTGTCATCCATGGTTTTGGTTTGCTTTTCAAATATCGGGTTACTGCTTATTAATTATCATAGGTATAAATAAATCTAACAAGGAACAATATTTTGACTGAATAGAAATATACAATAAAAAATTTAAACACGAGGAAAGAAAAACCGATATAAAATAAGCCATGCTTTGCACGCAGAACGCAAGGTTCCCGGTGCAACTTCGGCCCTACTTCTTTAAGTACTCTCGATCATTTCATTATCCTACAAAAGAATAATTTATATTTTTTTTAGTGGAAGGCTAGCAATACACATTCTAACACACAATACATTTGTATGAATTCCATCAAATCATGTGGGTTCATATAAATTTGGTGGGTCTCATGTGAATTTCAACCAATTAAAAATAACGTGTTAAAAAGTGTGTATTAGAATATGTGTTGCTATCATTTCTATTTTTTTTTTATTAATCCAACTCTTCATAGGGGAATGAGGTTCTATTGATTTGGAATTCAATCTCAAGATAGGTAAAACTCGATAAAATATTGTTTAGTGGAGTTCATTAACTTTTGAGTCTAATCAATTTATTCAAAAACAATATTTGAATAAAAAAAATAATAAAGAAAATTGTTATATGTTGGTTTGTAAGAGTAGCTATGAACCTCGTATTTAATCCTCAAAATAATCGGTTTTAGTGTGTTATATAAGTTTTCTACTGATTAGTATTTAGTGTTAAATCCAAAAGCACCAAACTGTGAAAGTTAACATGTGAACTATTTTTACCGCAGTTCAATTTTAGAGGTATATTTATCATTTCTGCAAATGTAAGAACTAATTAGACCAATCCTAACAATTTCAAGGATAAATTTCCCTACTCAGTGTCATTCATTCAGTTCATCATGCATGGAATTCTATGGCTCAGTGGAATAATGGATGACTGACCAGGAACTACTATAGGAAGGATGGGCAGTCAATGCAACGTGAGAGTGGGAGTTGGATCAACCGTCCAATACTCATGGGGCGCAAAATAGTGGGCAGCCTAATTTGTTTGATTAGAAAATTGCAAAATACCAATACAATGTTTGAAAGATTAATAGTATAACATAATTTGCAGTTTCGAAACGTAATTTGCATTTTGGATAATTTTTAGTTGTTCATAGTTCATACAACCATAAATCTTGATCATTTAAGCGTGCACGCATAAAACATACTTCATCCATTCTTAACTATATGCTCATTTATAAAAAAATTGTTTGTCTTCAAATATAAGACATCTACAAAATTGTAGATGCATTTAATATTCTTTTTGTCCCTATAAATAAGTCAGTTTTTCGTTTTAATCCTTTTAAAAAATTTCTTCAACTTTTAGTTTTTAAAAGTTTTTCATATTCACTTTTAGTCTTTCTTTTAAAGTAAACTCATATGTAGAATTCATATTTTCGAATAAAAGTTTGCAGAAAAATTATAATATTATAAGATTCTCTTCAAAAAATAATTTTTTTACAGAGGTTTTTACAGTATTATACATATTTTTGCACAATTTCATTAAAAAATATAAAAAATAACTTAAAAATAAAGACCAAAAGTAGTGATTGAAAATTTTATAAGGACTAAAACTTGAAGTAAAATTTTAGAGGGAGTAAAACAAAAAATTGGTATATTTATAGATACAAAAAACAAATTTAACCCTTTATTTTTTTTGACAAAAATATATCCTTTATTAATACTATCAATTTGTCTGAAAATATCTTGATAAAAAAAAATCAATTTATCTGAAAATATGAAAAATAATATTGAATGCATTTAAAAAGTAAGTAAACTTTAGCCCTATGAATAGTCACAATAATCCGAAGTTTGATCAAAAAGTAACTAAACTTTGATCAATAATTGTTCCACCTAAAAATCAAATTTAAATTCTCCCAAACAATTTATTCACTAATTGATCTCATTAGTTTATCATCTAATTATTTAATAAAAAAATTGTTTTTCTCTTTCCAGTTATTTTTTAGGTGAGTGTGACTAAATAATTTAGATTTATACTCGTGACCACACAATCCTTCCAATAATGGAGTTGTTTACTCTGTTTTTTCAACTTAAGTAAGCAAGGGAATATTTGATACGAGTGAAAAGAGCGCGGGACTTTGATTCTTATCCAACACGCACACGGCGCACATTAGTATAAATCTTTTCTCTTGTTTTCAAAGACAGCTAATTAGATACGTCCGTGGCCGTTTCGCATCTCACATGCATTATAAAATGCTTCCTCCTTTCCCTCACTTTCTGTTACATCCAATTCATTTTTTTCCTCTGCCACCTTGGCAGAGAGAGAAAAATCTCAAACTAAAAAAACTACACCTAATTCTCCGTCATCATTGCCGTTTGTTTTCGCCGGCGAGATTTTTCCACTGTAACAATGGATCTGTATTTACTCGGTTGGATTTTAACCTCTGTTTTGAGTCTCTTTGCGTTATACAATTTGATTTTCGCCGGGAAGAGCAATTATGATGTGAATGAGAAGGTGAAGGATAGCGTGACGAGTACTGATGCCGGAGAAATTCAATCGGATAAACTTAATGGTGATGCCGATGTTATCATTGTTGGAGCTGGTATTGCTGGTGCTGCTTTGGCTCATACACTTGGGAAGGTATTGTATTGAGATTTAATCGATTATTTTTTAAATTGCGTTTGAGGTTTTTGATTATGGGTATTGAAGATGGCGTTGTTTTTATATTGTTGAGGTTTTTGAATTGACGTGAAATGTTATAATTCGATTTTTTTGTTAGTTTCGTGTTTTTTGAAATTTTGAATCTATTTGAAAGGAATAGCGTTATGAAAGAGTTGCTTCACCAATGAAAAGCTATGAAGCACTGACACAATTCAATATTGATAATAGTTGATTGAATGTATTGACATGCTGTTGTGTCAGTTTTCACAGCGACACATATCGTACGCCGGACACCGACACTTGTTAGACATAAGACACATCTTTGATCAGAGGTGTCGGTGCTACACAAATAAAAGTACAACAAAACAGTGTTTTTGTCTCTTGTACCTTTGTTGAATGAAAATGACATCTGCAGCTGGCTGTGATCACGTGGTTGTAATCCAATTGAACACTTGGAATAATGTCTTGTGGTCTCTAATGGGTTTGTGATGTTGACTAATATTGCATGTTCAGTAGATCTTTTATTCACCTCAGGATTTTATTAAAAAACTTTATATATTGTGGGTCTTGTTTGGATAAATAACTTAATTAAGCGCTTATATAAGTTTATAACATAAGTGCTTATGTATAAGCTATTTTTATACCAAAAGATAAAATAAAGTTGTTTCAATATATGCCATAATCTATTTTCATAAGATATCTTGGAGAATTTGTGGAAATAAATGGCAACCCAAACTTGTTTGTCTCTTTTTAGTTATACTTCCTGCAATTTGATCACATAAGAGAATCAAACTTTGTTATGGGTTTTGCGGCCTATACCTTTCAGTTTCACTGGCTGATTTTCTATTTTGCCAGTAATATATAGTGTTTTTTTGTATTATTGATGGGTTAGATTCAGGCCATACATAGTTTTTTTAGTTTTAAGTCTAACGAGTTGTGCTAACCTTTTTGTGTTGAGTATTGTTTTCTTTTAATAAAAAATACATATGAGTATTGACTATATAAAATATTATGCAATATAGGATGGACGTCGAGTGCATATTATTGAAAGAGATCTGAGTGAGCCTGACAGAATTGTTGGAGAGTTGCTACAACCTGGTGGCTATCTCAAATTAGTTGAACTCGGGCTTCAAGGTAGTGTAAATTACTGAACATTTAGGTTGTGGCGGATCATGAATGCTATAAAGGAAATTGTGTTCAGATTTTCCTGCCTAACGACTGTCTTGTGTTTAACTGCAGATTGTGTGGACAATATTGATGCGCAGCGAGTGTTTGGTTATGCTCTTTTCAAGGACGGGAAACATACTCGTCTCTCTTATCCCTTGGAAAAATTTCATTCAGATGTCTCTGGCAGAAGCTTTCACAATGGGCGTTTTATTCAGAGGATGCGAGAGAAGGCTGCCTCACTTCCCAAGTAATCATTTCTTCCCTTGTGAATGTATAATGTATGCTTGTGGATCTTTCCCTTACTAGTTTCTGTTTGTCATGTGTAGAGATTGACTTGCTAGATTGTTGGAACTGCCTGTGATTCTTTGCTACATTTAGGATTTAATGTTTGTACCAAAAGTGTAATTTAACCCCAGTTTCTATTTTCCACATAGATGCCCTTTGGGTTGATATTTAATTTACTCATGTTACCTGAACCAAATTAGTTCTATTGAAAGTTTTCTGCTATTAGCTTGTGTCTCCTAGTACTTGATCATATCATCCTAAGGAGTAAGGATGTCCAGTTGATATAATTCTCATAATATGATCGGAGATGAATTTTGAATGTACTTTTTTAAACTTCAATTGATCTGAAGATATATTCCTGTTAACTCGTATTTAAGCAATGTTTTTCCTTTTTCAATAATTGCAGTGTAAATATGGAGCAAGGAACAGTCATTTCCCTACTTGAAGAGAAGGGGACAATCAAAGGTGTGCAATACAAGAATAAAGATGGTCAGGCATTGACAGCATACGCTCCTCTTACCATTGTTTGTGACGGCTGTTTCTCAAACCTGCGTCGTTCTCTTTGCAACCCTAAGGTGAGAATTCCTTTCAGAATGATTCTTTAATGGATTTTCCCGTCATGTTGTCAACTTCTTTCTAAGAAATAAGCGACAACTACTAAAAAAAAAATTTCGGTAATTCATTCATTGTTATTTTGGTTTACAAAAGTGGTTGGTTCAGAGTTTTCTTACTACTAAAGGCTCTTAGTCATGCATAGAAGAAACAGTCTGTAAAATTCTGGATTAATATTCTATATTGCTTTGTTTGCAGGTAGATAATCCCTCTTGTTTTGTTGGCTTAATTTTAGAGAACTGTGAACTTCCATGTGCCAATCACGGCCATGTCATACTTGGAGATCCTTCGCCAATTCTTTTCTATCCTATAAGCAGTACAGAGATTCGTTGTCTGGTTGATGTACCTGGTACGAAGGTTCCTTCTATTTCAAACGGTGATATGACAAAGTATCTAAAGACAACAGTTGCTCCGCAGGTACCAATCATTCTCCAAATTCTATAAATTATTTTTTAGCCTTGGCATGTCGTTTACCCTTTTATTTCAGAGTAGAATTTTGTTCTCATTACGTTGAAAATAATTGCAGGTCCCCCCTGAGCTTTATGATGCATTCATAGCTGCAGTGGACAAAGGCAACATAAGGACAATGCCGAACAGAAGTATGCCAGCAGATCCTCGTCCTACTCCGGGAGCCGTACTGATGGGAGATGCATTCAACATGCGCCATCCACTAACAGGGGGCGGAATGACCGTAGCATTGTCTGACATTGTGGTGTTGAGAAATCTTCTCAAGCCTATGCGTGATCTGAACGATGCACCTACACTTTGCAAATACCTCGAATCATTTTATACCTTGCGTAAGGTAATGTTGTATGTCTTTTTTGGTTTGGCTTAAATTTCCAGCACAAATAAATAAGCAGTCACAAAGCTATCTGGATTTGCCAGTGATCCAATTAATAAGATGGAGCAGAATGCCTTTCAATGCACCAATATTGACTTCACCCAACACTTCTAAAGCTTAAAACACTAACGCTAGTCATTCATTTTGCAGCCTGTGGCATCCACCATAAATACATTGGCAGGAGCCCTTTACAAGGTTTTTAGTGCATCCCCCGATGAAGCAAGGAAGGAAATGCGCCAAGCTTGTTTTGATTATCTGAGCCTTGGAGGCCTATTCTCAGAAGGACCGATTTCTTTACTTTCAGGATTAAACCCTCGGCCCTTAAGCTTGGTTCTCCATTTCTTTGCTGTCGCGGTATTTGGTGTTGGCCGTTTACTATTACCATTTCCTTCACCTAAGCGGGTGTGGATTGGAGCTCGATTACTCTCTGTAAGTATTATCATATTATTTTTATTTCAGTTTTTTGTGTCTGAATAAACAGCATGAAACCTAACTCTTCAAAACCAAATTTATCTATATTCCTAGGGTGCATCTGGAATCATTTTACCCATAATTAAGGCCGAAGGAATTCGACAGATGTTTTTCCCTGCCACTGTTCCAGCTTATTACAGAGCTCCCCCGGTAAATGCATTTTGAAAAAACAAAGTTGCTATCAAGATGAGCTAGCTTTATCACCCATTCTTGAGAAATTGATGAAAGGTTGATGCTAATAGATATATGTATACATTTTGGCATAGTGTGTATTCTTTGTAGTTTGTAACTGGTACGATCTCAAAAGTGCATTGTATGTCTTTTCAGTTCCTTTTTGCTATTTTAGAAAATTGAATCCATTACATACCAGACAATAACTACCATCCCGCTTAATCAGATGTTATGAGTCCAAATGTATTTCTAGAGGCTAGAAATGCACCAACGTTTAGAGTTTTTCGTTATTATGGTCCTATTCGATTCGATAAATTAATCTCTCCGGTTGCACTTGGAGCATATCCAATTTATTGACACAAAGCCAGCTAAAACTACCCTACATAATTCATCATAACACTGCGTTTGATATCAATCTCTGATATCAATTGTCATTGTAAATGTAAATAGCAAAATGCTAACAAATTAATAACTTATTTTACAAACTTAACAAATATGGATGGTAATCCCTGAACCAACCTTGATAATACAACTCATTTTAACATTTTTTTTTTTAA
>Ga0099826_10002836_pt1 | contig 11435 bp, 4 predicted proteins | sample Mtrugardesep15_FD_76830 | JGI IMG/M metagenome (GOLD analysis project Ga0099826, IMG submission 76830) | Root nodule microbial communities of legume samples collected from California, USA - M. trunc garden sep15 | ecosystem: Host-associated > Plants > Roots > Nodule | place: USA: California...
AATAATAATAATAATAATAATAATAATAATAATAATAATAATAATAATAATAATAATAATAATAATAATAATAAGTGAAAAACCTCTCGGGATGGTTTGGTGATGTATATTTGAGACATAGGAGTATAATCTTCTCTAGATCGCATATTTGAATACTCTAAGTGTTAACAATTTTTGTGTTAGGTCTATCCATATAGAATGGTTTTCTAGTTTTAAGTGTATCCCGGTCAGCAAACAATGAAAATGATCCCTTAGATTGGTCCTTGAACTAAATATCAAGTTCCCTAAGTAAATATTTTTAAAAGAATAAAAATTGCGTTGACACGTCTTCAATGAAAAAGTTATACTAATGTCACTCTTTTGAACAACTCTACCTACGCCCCTTTATAATGAGAGACAATAATATTATTTTTAATGATAACTATGACGAAGAATGTCATGCAAATACATCAATGGTAAAAATATTTGATATGTTAGAGATGTAAATTTAAATTTACAATTTTCTACTATTTCACGCTTAATGTGCGAGATTCTCACACATTAGACAAACAATGGTGGTAGAATATGTAAATTGTAAATTTACAATTTTTCTTATCATTTTTACTCACCATTGACCATCCTCTAGCCTCTAGGCCCGAGCTTGTCGTTGGAAGATTTTTGGTTGTTGGAACTCCTCCACCAAACATAAAAAATCACATATTCACAACTTCTTCCCACTAACCAACAAAGTAAAAAGTGCCTTCATTTTTATTTAAGAGAAAAAAAAACATGATCGTGTCGAAGAGGAAAAATTAATCTGTTGAGAGCTAACCATATAAACATACAATGGAGGCAATAAAGTATGAACCTAAAACCTTGTGCATACTACTCAAATCCTTCACTACTTACCGTATATATATATATATATGTAAATAAATAAATCTAATTGTTGAAATTAATTGTGCACCATGCACCACATACTTCAAGTGTGCATGTTAGCAATGCCCATATTTTGAAAATATTTTAGATGGCATAATTTGTTTGGAGTGAAAAAACTATCTTCTCAAATCTCAATTATGTTTTTGTCATGTTTTAAATATTAGCCCTTAACCAACCTTTTTAGTTGACAGAGGGCATAATCAAACTATCTCTCTTTTTTAATTAAAATTCAAAAGGCCTCTACTTTAACTTTAAGGAACAAGATTTTCTACATTATTTCACCATGTTGATTTCAACAATGAGATTGTACTAATTCGTCCAAAAGTACACTTTAAGAAACGCAAAATTTGTTAATCACCTATCTGACTTAGCTAGCCAACAACGTTATGGTTAAGAAGAGCAGCGGCAAACACCCAAACTCATATTGGAAGTGGAGAAAAATTCTCCTATCAAAAGTCAGGATTTACACACCACACTGAAGATGATATTCTTGTGAGACTAATGTCCAAAGGGAAGAAGTAAAATGCTAATTCTTTCAGACATTATTATAAGTAAATATTCTTTTTTTTTTAATTTATTAAATGATTGATATATCTAGTTTATAATATATATCAGCTCCATTAATATTCAATAAATTAAAAAATAAAATAAAATATTTGCTTGTATTAGTAACCGCAGCTGTGTAGCTAATATCCTAATATACAATGCATTTCAATTATAATGTGCTAGTGAATCAGGAAGCACACCTATATTTCACTGAATAAACATGTTTACTCATAACAAAAATTGCACACCTAACAAAAATTGCACACCTATATGTGTCGGGCAGTTAAGTGGGATCCCTCGTCAAACTCGCCCATTTTTTAAACTAGTCTGATTGTCTTGTGTTTAGCGATTTGGAAAAAAAGAAACAATCACATATTCAACAATAAAACTTTGGAGCTTCATCAGTTGCTTGATAAATCAAGTTACTATCATTTACGTGCCTAAAGACAAAAATGACAAACTTTGCATACACCTATCATGAGAGGTGGCGTCACCCGTTATTTTGCATGGGCATCACTTTGTAATTGTTTTTGTTGACCTCCGGCAAGTCACTTTTCATTGTTTTGGCTTCACCGTCTTTGTAATAACTTTTGGTGACCTTTCTTAGCACACCTTGTGCATGGAGGGTCACTTGTGTTCATGTTAATTTTTATATCTCATTTTAGCTTGTTAAAAAAAAAACATATCAATAATTTATTATAATATATCAAGAGGAGTGCTAGCATTTATTCTAGCACCCTCTTTTTAACATTCTTTTCCATTGAATGAAATTTATGTATATCAATCATTTTCAAAACAAGTTTCACATAAAGTGACGAGACTTGCATGTATTTAACCTAATAAAAGAGTAAAAAGGGTGTTAAATTGAGGGTCGACAGTATTTCTCCATTCCAATCAGTAATCACTTGCTCATTCTTTACTCACTACGAGATAATCTCGTGTAATGCACTTGAATTTTGAACCACAAATTAACAAAACGGATGTGGTGGTTATATGACCATGATTGTCTGCAGTCAAAAATTGATCCATTCACACACTTGGGACAACCGTGGTGATCGAGATCAAACGGTTCATATTCCAAGCTCGGTATTTTGCATTTAAAAAAAAAAACCAAAATATGTACTGAAAACTCGACAATCAACGACCACAGTTGTCCCAAATGCGTGAATGTGAGAACAATCTTACCATACAGAACCATAATAAAACAAAGAAAAGATACCACCATGGTATGGTATAAGCTAACAAATAGTACTATTTGATGGAGCTCCATTTCATTCAAGCATGCAGCCTAGTAAGCAGTGTACTAGAAAAATCACTAATAAAAAAAGTGAGGGTGCACAAACTGGCACATATCTAAAACAATTCTCAAAGAGATAACCAAGAATAATTCATGCAACATTATTCAGGAATAATACAAGTTGGTATCATCCGAAGACTAACTGAAAATCAAGCATATATCCAAATACGGGGTTTGAAGAAATGTACAAAGAGAAGTCCCCGCGCTTTAGACATCACATGTCCCATCAATATAGAAATTGGCCCTCCTTACCCTCTATAAATTCTCATCTATAAATTTACGCCTCTTACAGTGATTAAGTTAACCGAATTGATGGAGGAATACCTGCCGGGCACCTCTGTCTACGGGGCCTTCTTGTTGTCTTTCCCCAACCTGTTAGGCTTCTATCCTCCAAACCCACTTCAACATTGTTAAGCTGCTGCATCAGTGGGGTACAAGTTTCAATGGTTGCTACTGGAGGAGGGGGGGATGGTGGAACCTGTGACCGCCGCCTACCCCTGCCACACCCGTTCCTAGAAGAGCTTCTCCTGGTTAGTCCTGAATGCCATGCATGACCTGTTGCTTTCATAAGCCCGCCAAATGTCTGAAGGTCTTCTGTTACTTCATGCCTTGATAAAGATGTAAGGCCTGGAAGGATGTCCCTTTGGAAATCCCTCCGCTGCCTCCCTCTCCTTGCTGGCCCCTTTCGTGTCCGAGTAGGTAACGAAGTTGTTCCAGTTTCTTCTACCATGAAGTTTTCTGGAACAAGAGGTTTGGGCATGTAGTCTTCTTCCTTCATATCTTCCAGTTGCAATGTCATGGACTCAAAGTAATCCATTTCTTTGGAGGAAGATACCCCTTTACCCTTACAAATTTTTCCCTTTGAATTTTCGGACTTTGTCTGCATATCGTCTACACATGAGGACGCTACATCCGCAAACCAACTTAGTGAATCCACCATTGGCCTTTCTGATGGACTGCTAGTCACATCATCCACTTGATTGCAGCAAAGAGATGACATGGAAACAATTGCCTCTGCTGCATACTTCATAAAGTCATCTTGCGGTTGTTCAACTGTGACTTGTGGGCCTGGTGGTGATACTGAAGGGGTTTCAAGCTGCTTTTCTTCAGGAATGACATCCTCCTCTGTCTCAGGAACCGCGGGGGCTTCAAGATCTATTACCATCTTCATTTTTACATTGGTGGTTGGAATTGTTGTCAGAATTGCTTCATCCTCACTCATACTCAAGTTTAGGTCAAATTGATTTCTAGAGTTGTCTTCCCTTTTAGGAAGTCCTTCCTTACAAACAATAACTTCAGTGGGAGCTTGTTTGTCCATGTCAACCTCAAGAACATCAGCATCACAAGGCAAGTTAATATCAAGTACCCGGTTTTTCCGACTATTTTCTGTCAGTTTTGTGCCTGATGGACTAGGAACTGACACAGATGGAGAAGTGAGTGAAGGTGACTCCTTGGCAGAAATTAGAGGCATACCAAATATGGGAACACCAAGAATTTTCTTTTCACTACAGCTCTCACTGGCTTCTATCCTACTCGGCTCAACAACATTTGAACACAAACCTGAAGTTACGCTAGACCCCTTTCCAGCATCATGCTTGTGGGATACAGAAGCAACCTGGAGAAAACTCAATCCTCCATTAGTTAAGCATCTACTACTACCAGCGTTATGAGTCTCATTCTTACATATATCCTCGGATCTAAGCCAAGGTAACCCAGCAAGCTGCTCCTCGTGCTTCTGTTCTCGATCTCTGATCCCAAGACTTGACTGGGTAGCTAAGTCATTGGATAAACCATTTGAAAGCCGCACATTCAAGTTAATATCTTTTCTGGCAATCATGTCGTTGCAAATTAAATTTGAACCCTTACTGTAGTTTACTGAACCATTGTTGAAGTGTTCAGCAATCCTGGGGTTGAATCCATTCTGCACAGATGCCTCACAGTGAAAACCTGGATTATGCTTGGAATTGATATTCAGAGGCCATCTATCTCCCAAAACTCCATTGCTTTGATGTGATTGGGAACTTCTACTCAAGCCACCAGATGCATTTAAAAATGGAGATGGAGGCATCTGAGCAGACATCAACTTCTGGTTTAGACTACTACTTGCCATTTCCCAAGCTGACTGAGACCAAGACTTGGCAAAATCTGAGGAAGGAGCAGTTGCAAAGAGACCAGGACTCTGCGATGATATAATAGACTCTGGATGCTTACCATTGGAGTAAGCGTTATTCCTTTCACGGATATCCAAACCACCGACTGTCTTTTCCCTCCATAAACCAGTATTACTTCTATTACTTAGATAATCAAATGTAGGTTCCGGACCTTTACCAAGTGCATCTTGCATTTTTTGGGGTGAAAAAAATGATTGCTCTTGTTTGAAGACTTGAGGAATGGGATTTGAACTGCTTTTAGCTTGCCCTGTAATTATCATTAAAAACTTAATTGTTACCGAGCAATATATCAGATATCATATCAATCACAGTACTTATTTATTGTTATACACTTGCCCAACCAAAAATGAAATTTTGGTCTAAAGGAAAAATGTATAGAAATAATATTATTATTTTCTAAAGTATTTGCAAAATTGAAGTTAGAGCAAAACACTCTAACTCACTAATAAAAAAAAAATGGGAATGCTAACTTGAGCCCTTATGGAACATGTCAAGAAACTCAATATATAAATATTGTCTTAAAAGTCATCCTTTCAATATTTCAGTAAAAAAAAATCTTCTTTTGGATAGCTTAACATGTGCCCTACCCTAACCCTAGGGCACAAGTTAGCATGACCCTAAAAGAATATAGTTTATCTACTTGAAGGAGACAGGACAATTAAGAGTATATACCAATCTGTCCAGCTCTCACACACCGAAAAATTGAACTTTCATTGTGCTTCCAATATCTTTCTATAATTTTAAAGCAACTAGATAATAAAAATCTAACCTGTCTCCTTTGATGAAATCCACCCTTTTCCATTCATATCATTCTTCAAATACCCATTACTTGAAGAAGCATGATGTGAGTTGAGTAAATCTTCCGTAGGAAAACCAAAAAGCCTTGACTTTTGTTTGGCAGATAGATCAGCGCATTCAGTTGCCCCTTGATAGGGTTTATCGTTTAGATGAGGAATACATGCAGCAGCATTTGTTTCTTCCACGTGAACCGGTTCATTTAAGTCAGCCAAACCATTTCTGCTCCTTAAAGACTGCTCAGATCTTGAAGTATCTTCCTGGCCACCAGTCTTCCCACCGTTACCACAAAAAAGCTTTACATCATCTCCCTTACCATTTCTACAATTTCTATCAGGAGTCGTTGTGCCACTTACCTTTTCATCACTAGACTTCTCACCTTCGTCGGTATCAATGTACTCATCAGCAGGGAGGTCAAGGTCAAACATTTTTCTCCTCACCTTTGAGGGTCTAGACTCCAGTATCTCAACATCTTTTGAACTACTTCCATTTGGTGATTGAAACAGACAAGTTTGCTTATTGATTCCTTTGTTAGAACTAAAAGGAGAATGAATGCCCGCAACGCCTGAAACCGATGGTCTATCACAAGCAGAACTTCCTGTTATTGGAAAGCTAGGAACATGCCACTTTTTAGCATCTTCAGATGTTATTTGAGTTGGCAAAGGACCTGGGGAAAATGATGTACCAAGAGATCCATGGTTCCTGTGTAATTCTTTCATTTTTACTTCATCCATCAAATCTCTTTGTATTCTGTATAAACGATGAAGTTCAAACACCTGATTGATAATACATAATTTAAATATGTCAACAGTTTCACCAATCATAGGTACATAAAAAAATCAAGCCAAACTATATCACCCCTTGAACTGTGTTCAAAAAAAAAAAAAACCTTCATCTAAAACTGATTAAAGTCAATATTACACTTAACTAGTGTTGGTATCTCACTGTTAAAGTACTTAACCACTGCAGCAATTGAAAAATTCCATATTATGAGATAAACAGCTCAGATGAATGAGAGAAAAAAAATCAAAACATGATACAAAACCATAGACTAAAATATACTTAATCTTTAACACCCAAAACCTTCCATGTGCATAGGCCATGGATAAAAATATACTAGAACTTCATACCTGATTCTTAAATATAGCCTCATGCTCAAGCATCATCTGCTTCACAAAATCCTTATCATATGCTGAACATACATCTGTTGCAGCACTTGGAAGATGGTTCTGATAATATTGCCCATTTGCCAGTGCTTTATCTCCATAAAATAGGGGCCAGCCACAACTGCTGGATTCCTCGTTAAGATCTCTCATTGAGTAGTATCCTGGAAGACTCTGAACTTTGGTTCCCATCCCTGATAAGTGAACACATATATTTTAATAAGTAATTTTCGTCGAACTAAAGTGATAAGTGATATATAGCTTCTCTTTCAACCCAATAATATCACAATCCATGCAGTATCTTAATTTATTTCATACTCATGAGTCATGCATTGAAGAAGGTATCCACTTTTGTTAAAATTCCAAATGTGGCATGGCATCAAATAACTCAATCCATGTAAAGCAACCAAAAAATTGAATAACTAGAAACAAAAAAATTGAATGACTAGAAACCAGATTTAATGACGTGAACCCATATCCAAATAGTTACCCAAACGAGGAAATGACATCACATATACAAACATCACATATACAATGCTAGCAATTGCAAAGATAGTTTCCTATCAAGAAATTTAAAGTTTTTTTTTTCCCAAAATTCATCCATTAAATATATACATTAATGATAAGGGAACTTCTCAGTAGAAAAAGACAAAAAAGAAAAGAAGTATGAATTAATCAGATTTCCACATCTTTTCAAGTGCATTGATCTAAAAGTATAATAAATGAAAGTAAATCTTAATATAAATTACTCATAACTCAAGTACAGTTGAAGAGTATTTAGGTAAACTTGTAGATTAACTTTTCTATGAGCAGATTAACATTTTAGTAGCCCGTTTCATCAAGAAAAAAAGTTATATAAGTAAGTATTGAACAGTAAAACAAGGAGCAAGAACCTCCTAATTCCTAAGTCATACTACTTTAAGTAGCCAGCTTCACATAATGAAATAGGCATTCTAAAAGCCTTGCACTACAATGCCACTGGGAACCTTGGTAAATATGTCTTCTTCACTTGCTACAAGTCTTTGGATCTCACAGTTTGGTAATTATTACCAAATATTGTTTTCAACTCCCAAATAAAAAATTAAGAAAAATGCTTACTACAGAACCAATACTACCACCATCATATCCTAGATTAGATCAAATAAGGTTAATTAACCAGGGAATAAAAAAGTGAAAGTATTTACTGAAATGCTGAGCTAGAAAAGTGTATGTAAAAAAGGCCAACATGCATGGAAAAGAAAAAAGAGTATGCTACAACATCGAGCTCTTGAGATTCTTAAACTAAGAGGTTCCTCAAGGCAGGTAAAAAACATCTACTGTCTGTTTAAAAAAACCATTGCACAGTGTAGCTCCTAATAGTTATCATATATGTTTGGTCTTAAAATCCATAACAAAGTTAACTGCTGATGAAAATTAACAACTTCTATGTTTAGAAGTATGTGTGAAATATTACATAACAGATGTTGCAATGCTTAGCAGTACCAAAACACAATACATACTACTTCAGACTACCAATAAGAAAGCTTAACAATCACCATATTCCAATGTTATTTTATTGATATTTCTGAAGAAAAAAAATATATCAGCAGTCAAATTTAACAGTTGAACAAGCAGTATAGCTAAGTCAATAATTCCAATCATGAATCAAATCTTTTGTCACATTTTCCGAATTCCCCCAACAAAATACTGTCAACTAAGCAAAAACACTACCCGCTCCGATTTTGGCTTAGTTAATAAGTATTTTGATGGATGACAATGATTGGGAAAACACATTTGAGTCCAACCTATCACACCACCGGGTGGAAATCACATTTCAAATCGACGAGTTTCAAATGCATTAAAACTGATTCGTTCTCCACAATTCAATCTCAGGCAAAGAAATTTCAAAATCTCAGTAAAATAATAATGGTTATAAAATTGAATAACTATACACATGCTCATCATTGAAATGAAAAATCTGCAAAATAAGTTAAATAACATCAAACCAAGCATCACAATTTCATCCTTGACATGAGAGAGCTATGATCCTTAGCTCCATGTTTGAGTAAAAATAATGAAGGACAAAATAAAGTAACAGAAAATCTCTATTGCATTCATACTGAACCATGCAAGTCTTCCCTTAATCCAATTACAACTTCACAACAATTTCTCAATCTTTGAATTGATGAAACCTAAATGAATGACATATTTGAAATGAGCAGATCCTATTCAACAATTACCAAACCAACAGATATTTATCGCATTAAAAGAAGAATTCAAAATCCGGCTCGAGTAGGATTAGTCTCTGCAGTTACACGCACATATACCAGCAAAATTCAACATCTAAACATTTCAGCTAATCATACAAACAAACAAAAGAAAAACAATTCAAGTTTACAAATTCAGCTGAATAATCTTCCAATAACCAAAAAGAACCAAGAATTTAATTTCAATCAAACTCAAAACACAACCACTTAAGAATAAAAAAATTAAACCAAATTGTATCAAATGATTAGCTAAAATTAAACATAGAATTCAGAAATGATTAGTAAAATTACCTCAAACCCACATCCTCAAATCACTTGCTATTAATAACCCACCATGAATTCAGAATAAAAATTTAGTCTTTTGACACAAACTATAATAAAAATAAAAACTTTAAGAGAAAAAAAAAAACAATTTAACAAAGTGGGTGTTGTAGAAACAACAATGAAGAAGCTAAGATCATCGATTTCGATCTGTTGGGTAAATTTTTTTTCTTCTTTGAAAGTGAAAAACCAAAAAAAAAAAATGTTAGAGAGAGAAAGAATTATGTATAGTGAAGAGAGAGATCCCAGATAAGAAATCTGCTCTCTCACAAAACAAACGACCTTCTAAGAACAGTGACATGAAATTTGTCAACATCCGGTCTCTTTATATTCTCTGCTTTTTCTTCACTTCTCTCTCTTTCTTTCTCTCTCTTGAATCAATATTTTTCTTCATTTTTTTATATAAAGAAAAGAAATTAATGTTATTAAAGTATTTATATTTATTTATGGCTTTCTGTTCTTGAGATATTACTACTATTAAAAACAAAAATGCACATTTCTAGATTCTCTCCACTTTCTTTGCTTTTTGGTTTTTAGATATGTATCAAATCAAAGTTTTACTATTTCTGCTCATATTTTGTAACTGCATACCATGTGGTACTTTTTGAATACATTCATACCATGTAAGTATTTCTTGCACAAATTTTATTTTATTATCTAAAGAGTTTAATTTCCATACATAATTTTTTTGAAGGGATTTCCATACATAATTTGTTAGTCAAAAGAAATTTTCCATACATAAGTTATTGCACAAATGGACAGAGTTTAAAGACGAAATTTGCACACATTAAGTGCAAAGAAGTAGATAATTTTATTACTAGGTTTAAGTTTTGATGCATTATTAACGGTGTAAATTTTCATCACCGTTGATAACGATTAATCTTTGTAGAAGAATAATCATTCAGTTTCGTTTTTGGTGGTGGTTGAAGGCATAAAAACCAATATTTTTTTGGATTTTAGCTATTTGTGGTTTAACCCGACTGTTTGCATGGATTACTTACTCTATCTTAAAACTGTTTTGTTGGCTTATTTTTGTATTATTCGTGTGTCTGTATTCTGACTTTGTTGAGTTCACTTTTAGTACACAGTGTGTTTGCATGACTCTTGTCGTTTTTTAATATATTATTTTGGCTTCTTCAAACTAAAACTCTTCGTAAGGAATCTTATGAGATACATAAAGTCAGTTCTTCTAAACTGAATGTTTTTCACTCATATAAGGGTATATGGTTTTATATTAACAACAAATTACAATCATTTGCCAAAAAAATAACAAATTACAATCACTATCAAAATAAATTACAATCGATTAAATCTAAAGATTTGGCCTAATGGTAAAAAGTAGATTTTTGAATACAAAGGTTCTTCATTTAGCAACATAAAGATATCATTTTGAGACAATTTTTTTATTTATAGACTACTTATCGTGAAACACGATCTATAAACCAAATAACAAACATTAATGAAACTCACGTACACAGTTGCAAAATCTTAGGTGAAAGTCTTCTACTTGATAAAATTAGTATTACCAATTAAGTTAAACTTTATCAAATCTTAAATAAAGGTCTTCCGTCTAATAAAATTAGTATGTTGAACTTTATTAGACAGAGTAATATATTTTAATTGTATAATAGTGTACTATTGTCAAAAGAAATCATAAGTATTGTACTAGCATTTATTTATCATTTCGGTCCAAAAATACTTTTTTATCGTTGTTTTTATGATGCCTTTATAAATAGTGTATGTACTATCATTCTTTAAAAAGATTCTTTTCTGACAAATTGTTAAATAAAAATTTGAGAACTGTATTTGTTAACTGTTCTTATTTTAGATTTTTGGAGAAATATTTAAAAGTATAAAATGTGGAAAGTGTAATTATTTTGTGAAAATGTGTGTATTACTCTAACAGCAACTGGCGCAACAAACTTGACAAAATATACAAATCTTTTCGAACCAAGTTGTTAGGACTTAGGACTATAAT
>Ga0099826_10002837_pt1 | contig 11431 bp, 10 predicted proteins | sample Mtrugardesep15_FD_76830 | JGI IMG/M metagenome (GOLD analysis project Ga0099826, IMG submission 76830) | Root nodule microbial communities of legume samples collected from California, USA - M. trunc garden sep15 | ecosystem: Host-associated > Plants > Roots > Nodule | place: USA: California...
ACCCGTGAACCCGGTTTTCTGGGTTTCAAAACTGAATCGTCTGAAACGTACGATACAAACGCGTTTACGTTTTTCAACGGCGATCCAAACCGCGACCACCAAAAAGCGATTCCGACGACTTTCCGGCACGGCGAGGGGATGTGAGATCGCGAACTTGGACGATCCTACGAGTTGGATCGCGAGTTTGTCTACCATGTACTACGGTATTCTCATTCTTATTACCGTTATTGTTCACAAAATAGTTCGTGGCGTGGCCGGCATAGCATTGGAATGAATGTCTGGCCGTGACAGATGCAGCATTATGTCGCATTTTTATGAATGTCTGGCCGTGACAGATGCAGCATTATGTCGCATTTTTTCTATAGAGCAACGGTGGCAGGGTAAATTGCAGGGAAATGATGGACTAATCGAGGCTGATACGGTTAACAAAAAATTTAATCCCTGTCGTCTCTATCTTTTGTTCAATAACCCTGAAATTTGCCATTGATTTTTGACCTGTTTCTCCATCAGAATGAAGATACAGTTTGAGAAGCCTCTGCATCATAATTATTAATCTTAGACAGCGCATAGAGTCAATACCCAACCTAGAAAATGCTTTAGCATGATGTCTTTTGTTTTGAAGATTATAATAGAGACTAAATAGTTTATACTGCTCACAGTAAAAAAAATAAAAAAATTAAAAGCTTTTTTCTGATGGAGTGATAGGTCCATAGCTTTTTACCAAGTAATTATGTCCTTGTCGATATAGGAGCATGGGGGATGGGTAGCTCAATTGGTTGAGCTAAGGGATTAAAGCAGTTAAGGAGTGATAGGTCCATAGTTTGAATCCTGGAAAGGGAGAAAATGCTAACATAACAATTTACATACTAACATTTGCTTTTCCAAAAAAATAAAATATCAATATATGAGCAATGAAACCATAGGAAAGGAATAAAAGATTTGCTGGAATTAATAGGAAAAAGCAGAACAAGAACAAATTAGAAGTATGTGAACTGTGAAGTGTAAATAGAGACCGAACACTGATGCATGAACATAGACCAACCAAAGAATGGATATCTTTCAGCAGAGGGTCAGTGGTCCAAAAATGTTGGGGTTGGCCGGAGAAGATGATGGGGAGCAGCAAGTCGCTGAGGTCAAACAGTGTTGTTCAAGACAGAGGTGTTTTTGTGTGTGTGAATGACCATGGAAGAAGGATTTCAACCCCAATAACTTTTCTTAAGCAATGTACTGCACGGAAAATTTCGAGTTTGAAGAAAATCAGATATCCAGGGAAAATGTTGGTGTTTAGCCCCTGTTCACCATAGCAGCCTCAATGATTGCGATTGCATTTTTCTGCTTCAGTGACTGTCATCTTGAGCAAGATGGCGAATGCAATCCAATAAGAAACAGAAATAAAAATGTTGTGGTCCCCTATCATGTGATACGACGGAGACAGCACTACAGTGTCTCTATTGTGCTTGATTGAACTCTGCCCGACACGATTTTTTGCCAGCCCCTGAACCTCTCCTGAGTCTCAACTTTCTTCTAGTTTGTGTCCATAGTACTGACAGGCCTGCTCTTTGTTTTTTTACTGTAGTTTCTTCCAAGGTTCTTTCTCATGTTTCTTTTTACTTTGAGACACTGAGACACATCTTCTGTGGCTCTTTTGAAGAGAACGCATAATTATCAGTGATCATATATCTTTCATTTTGGGTATTTTTTTAATTTCAAACGTTTAACTGTGTGGTATAAATTACCCCCTTTGAATTTGGTACAGCATCCATTTCGCTATCTGTAATCCTACTATGTTTTCTGGGTCAGCTACTTTGCTATGTGGGTTTGACGACTATACTCTTTCGTTAAGTTGCACAATGTTTTATATTATTTTTTTCCCAAATATATAATTTGTGATGTACCATCCAATCTATTAATTAACACATATCTGTGCCGCTTTTTATTATACTCTGATTCTGCAATAAATCACATTGACCTTCAACAGTGGTTATATGGGCTCATTTGTTCAAGTTTAAGGAAAAATCACTTTTTTACTTCAAGAATATGCCTAAGTTTGTAGATGTTTAGATAAGTTTTAGTGATTTTTTGAAAGTCAAAATTGAATACAAAAGCTATGGGCTTTTGTCAAAAGCTTATCCAAATGTTCCCTATATTGTATTACATTTTATATTATATTTTATATGTTGCCTGCCTTTTTTAATCAAGACTTTGCTTGCCTCCCATGCAGATGGTTTTCAAGTTGGCAGAGGTATGTTGGGAATTCTGATGGAATAATTTCTACTGACCAGCAATCTTCTGATGGCCTGCATGTCGATACTGTTCACTTGAAGATCACCGATAGACCTGGTCCAATTGATAATTCTGATATAATTTCAAACGGAAGTAATTGTGACGAGTGTGATTTAGATATTCCTCTAACATTGGTTGAGAATACAGACTATGTTTTAGTTCCTCAACAAGTATGGGAAAGGCTGTTGGGATGGTAAGCTTATTATTCTCAATACTTTTTTTGCTTTCTGGTCTGGAAACAATTAATAATCTTGTGGTTTGTAATTGTAAATAATACTGTTAAGAGTCAAAGAAGCATATATTATCTTTTAATGCTACAACCGTTCTTTGAAAAAAGAGCCGCAAACCATCTTTTAACACGTTTATTTAAGTATGCTGTGGGATGTTTTCGTAGAGACGTCCCACAGGATTAGTTCCACAAACTTAGTTTCAGGAATCAACTTAATGAAGCAGAAGCCTGAAACATGTTTAAATTAGTATATAATTTTTTACGTTGAACTGATATAGGCAGTATGTTTATTTGTCTGAAGTCAAGTTTGGAGAAAGTTACATGTTGCAGGGAAATTATTCTCAAACCTTTTTCTTAGCTAGGATCAATATTTGAATTTTGAAATGTTATGGTAGCATACATATGAGTTATGGAAACGTCTTGGTATTTGGGCAGTGGGCAAAATGAATTAATACAAATTTTCAATGGATGATTTAAAATGCTTGATATTTGTAGTGTGTGAACTGATTTTTATCTTACAATTGTCTAGGTACAAAGGTGGACCAGCATTGCCAAGGAAGTTGATTTCTCAGGGTGTTGGACCGAAGCAGTACAGCATTGAGGTGTACCCACTTAGTCTAAAGGTGACTGATGCGAGAGACAACAGTGTCTCAATTGTAAAATTAAGCAAAAAGGTACTGATTGATTTCTTTTCAGCCTCTTTTCTTGTTGTTAGTTTTCCTGTAATGCCAATGATTACAAAAGGGCTTTGGTGGCGTATCTATCTGTATGGAGTATACTCTGTATGGTTGGTGTTTGATATCGCTATAGGAAATGATTATACTATTTAGTTTGTATGAATGTTGGTAATTTAACATTACTTAATAATGTTATGAAAGAAGCAATTTTTATATTCTGTATGTTTATACAAGATCATCATAAAGATTAGTATTTCACTTGGAATAAGTTGAATTAAAAACCGGCATGTTTTCATGTTTAATGAATACCCAATTAACCATAAAAATTAAAAATTGAATTATGTGTGTGTGTGCGCGCGCGTTTGAATATTGGCATCCTTACACATATGTGTTAGTCAATCTGAACTCTCATTTCATTTAGAATGTAGAGAGAAAAATAATAGTTAAAATCTCTATGGGAACTTCGGGGTTTCGGCAATAATTTATCTTGCCATGAATTACATAATTTATAACAATTTATCAACAAGATATTCTGTTATAAGATATTTATTGATGGCCATTAGTTTTTCCCAATAGCACCAAATTTGGTTATAACATGATATGCTTTTATGATCGAAATGTAAGATGAACCATCCTTATGATTTTTGTTTTCTATTCCTGTATTGTATTTTAGGCTACCATAAGTGAACTCTATGAGCTAGTGTGCAAAGTTAAAGGAGTAGAACAGCACAAGGTGATATTATTTTTTGTTTTCTTTTTCATTTTCATTGTTGTAAATCTCAGACTTCTGATTCCATCGTTTTGCATTTTATTGGTTGTAAATTATATCAGGCTTCTATTTCGGATTACTTCAATTTGAGCAAACAGTCATTGCTACCGGCTTCAGACCAGACATTGGAGGAGGCAGTCTTGACAATGGACCAGGATGTGAGTAACTCTGAATTGTAAACATTTTTTTGATTGATTGATTGATTGATTTGAAGCTGCTAATAGAAGTACAAAGCTTTAATGGGACCTTGAGCCTTCAAAGTGGATATTTTGAAGTTACTATAATTATGGTTTTTGGATTAGAAGGACGTTTGTTTCCAATATATGATAATTTGAGTGTCTTTAAGTTGAGTGAGGTGCTGAATATTCTTATGGTATGATTTGATTTTATGTTTAGCCATTATGATATCCTAATTCTTTGCTTGGTATTGATTCTTCTATAGAAGCTTGATGCCCCTAATTTATCTCTTGCTCACAGATTCTTCTAGAAGTTTCAGACGATACAGATCGTTCCTCTCATTCTGGCGTGCATTCAATGGGAAATGAATTAGCATTGGTACCATTAGAACCTCCAAGATCATCTGTATCAATTGCAGGGGGACCTACCTTGTCTAATGGTCACTCAAGTGGGTCTGGTTTTAATTTCTATCAGGGAAGTTCTGTAAGTTCATCACTGACTACTATGGATGATAAATATGACGTCTATAGTGGTGAAAGAGGTGGTTTAGCAGGACTGCAGAACTTGGGGAATACCTGCTTTATGAATAGCGCTCTTCAATGTTTGGTCCACACTCCACCATTAGCTGAATTTTTCTTAGAAAATTACAGCGATGAGATCAACATGGAGAATCCTTTAGGAATGCGTGTACGGACCATTTCTGTTGGCTTTTATTTTTTCTCCTGGTGTTCTCGGATGTATAAAATATCGTGTACCACAATGGCTTTACTTTCAAGGCAATTTAAATTAATTTCAACATTTTTACATTTCTCTGATCTGCAGGGTGAATTAGCACTTGCATTTGGTGACTTGCTGAGGAAACTCTGGTCCTCTGGGCGAACTGCTGTTGCACCACGTGCGTTCAAGGGAAAGCTGGCCCGATTTGCTCCACAATTCAGTGGTTATAACCAGCATGATTCTCAAGTTAGTTTTTGCAAATTGTACAATTTTGATTTTTGAAATGTAGTCAAGTAAATAAACCCTAGCACTTTATTACTAGTGACAAAAACTTCCTGTTATACGATGCCTGTTGTTCATTAGCATTTTCAATCATATGTTATGAATAAGGAACATATGCATGCAATTATTTTTTCTATTAAGTTACACTTTGGGCCAATGAAATATGAAATATAATTCTTTATAATTTTGTTTTGATTTTTTTTGCTTTTCACTTTTTAAATAGTCTAAAAGTAATTGTAACGGGCAATTCTTTGTTAAAAATTGGCTGCCTAAAGGTTCTATCTGTGGCTTGACATTTTCCGTAGTTTTCAAGAACTCAAATAAAGGATCATGCATTTTTCAGGGATTCAAACAGTAGTTTAACCTTATTTTAGTTGGGTTCCAGTTTTACAGTAGCAAGAGCTTTAAAAATTGGCATTCACTGCATTCTGTCATTTTCATATTACACGGTATAGACGTTTTATACCCATTTGGTTTCTTTCGTAGCATTTTAACTATTGTTGATTCTGGTGATTAGCATTTTTATGAGAAAATCACTATGTTGTGCCATGCAGTTTTTGTTTTAAACTAGGAGGAGATTACAATCATGGGTTTGTAATTTTGTAGGATCTTTTATTAGACTCACTGAAGTTGTCTGGTGCCAGTATGTTATACCTGTATCTGTATGGCCCATGTTCATCAGTTGTGATCTAGATCTGAATGTTTCTTTATGTATGTGTGTGTTTGTAGAAGTAGATATGTTTTTTGTGATGTTACGTTTTTTCCTTTTTACTACTCTAGGAACTAAAGTGGCAGCGGCAAATTTAATCCCAAAAATCTTATTCATTGATCTTTGTTGTAGTTTTCTTCTTTCTGACTTTCCTTTTGAGTTAATCCTATATTGCATTATGTATACATCTTAGTTTATTAAAGGACTGGAGAATTGGGTATCTTTTGCTTAACTTGCATTTGACATAACAAGTTTGCATTAGGCTAATGTTGGACTTGGAAAATATGACTGTTGCTTCATTTCTTACTTGAGTCTTGACAACTTTATGGTTGTTTTAAAATGACCTTTCCTACTAATTTCTGAAAGCTATTGAACTTCTTTTTCTTGTGTGTTCTCTGAGTATTGAGTTACTTTTTTTTTTATTTTTTTAGGAATTGCTGGCCTTTTTATTGGATGGACTGCATGAAGATTTGAATCGTGTGAAACAAAAGCCTTACATTGAAATGAAGGACTCGGATGGTAGGCCGGATGAGGAAGTTGCAAATGAGTGTTGGAAAAATCATATGGCTCGGAATGATTCATTGATTGTTGATGAATGCCAGGTGAGTACTTACAGAAAAGTTCTGGTTACGCAGTCACATGTTACATGAATTCCAGTTGATCTTCCATTGATAAGCTGAGTAGCAACATGTTTTGTTGAGTTTTCTTCCCCATCTCAATAAACCTTTGTGATTTCTATCAATTCTTGAGCTTGGGTTTCCATTGAAGCTTTGACTAGAGTTTCAATGTAAGTACATGCTCATTATCTTTACTAAGGGTGACATTTTGATTTTTCTTGAATAAAATGCTCAGGGTCAATACAAATCGACACTAGTTTGTCCTGAATGTGGCAAAATTTCAATCACTTTCGACCCCTTTATGTACTTATCATTACCACTTCCTTCCACTGTCACCCGGACAATGACAATAACTGTCTTTTATTCTGATGGGAGCGGTCTTCCCATGCCATACACTGTGACTGTGCTGAAGCATGGTTGCTGCAGAGATCTTTGCCAAGCATTGGGCACTGCATGCTGTTTGAAGAGTGATGAAATTCTTTTGCTTGCAGAGGCAAGTGCTTCTCAGAAAAGTTTGATCTACTATTGGCTTTTCTAAATGACATTGATTTTATTTCATTATTAATGTTTTATACTGTCTATCTCTCAGGTTTATGAGCATAAGATTTATCGTTATCTAGATAATCCATTGGAATCATTGACTTCAATAAAGGATGAAGAACATATTGTGGCCTATCGACTCAAGAGTGGAGCTAGGAAAACAAAACTAGAAATATTGCATCGATATCTGGATAAGTAAGTATACCTCTTTCAGTGTATACCTTAAGTTGTGAAATGCACAAAGCTCTGTTAAGTAATGGTTCCTATGTTCTATGAATCCATGTTAGTTTTTATTGCCTGAGTTGCCGATTCAAAAAAAAGTTTTTATTGCCTGAGTAACATTACAGCGAGTATGAGTCAAAAAATTATTGATAAAGTTATTCTGAAGGCTCCTTTTAACTCAAAAGTATTCGTCTTGGTTACTTGAATTCTATTGCAGTTGTAATAAACTTTGGTTAAATTGATCTTTCCTACTTACAAGCAATTGACTGGAGACTGTTATATTTTGGTGTTAACAGTTTCATTTATCCATTGAACTCTTCCAGAGTACAAATGGAATAAATCAATCTGACATTGATAATGGTGGTTAATGCCTCCTGTCTGAACACATTAACTCTTCAAGGCAATCATTTTCTTATCACTTGTTTATAACCCATAATGATAGAACATTATGACATCATTTCGTCCATGTAGCTGACCCCAGCTAGTGAGATAAGGACTGGTTGTTGTTGTTGTATTTGTAACCCAAAACACTAGACCATAACTCCCATCAATTGTGTGATGGTTTGGTAATTTTCTCCACTATTGGTCATTTCAAGTACTACTGAATTTTGCAGGTACCTTTCAAGTTGGTACATGTATGTGGTATAGCCGTATAGCATAGTTTGCACAACCTGGCTTAGCATAGAGAAGTTTACCATAATACGATTCCACAACCAGTTATTTTTATTTCACTGATTGTGCACAGTGCATTGATTTAGAACATTATAATGCTTTTATGTCTCTAATACTGGTCATTTGATGTGTGAATTATCTTCATGTTCACTGGACAGTGGGAAGGGTGGAGAGAGGAAGATCTTTGGAACTCCCTTGGTTACTTATTTGGAAGAAGACCCTCAATATGGTGCCAACATTGAGACATATGTACATAAAATGTTGGCACCTTTAAGAAAAGCACATTCTTCAACTAAGTCTCATGAAGGGAAGGAAACTGGTTTCATCTCAGGTGGTAGTGACGAGCAATCAAGCATCTCTAATTCTCACAGTGAACCGAGGAACCCGGCACTTTGCACCAGAGAACAAGAGGGGACATCCTGTGGAGAGTCATCTTTCCAACTTGTTTTAACTAACGAAGGCTGTTTTAGCTGTGAGCCCATTGACAAGGCATCTGTGATAAAACCCAGTGCACATATAAAGGTCTTCGTTGACTGGACTGAGAAAGAATATGAATTATATGATGCAAGCTATTTGAGGGATCTTCCTGAAGTACACAAAACTGGATTCACTGTGAAAAAAACCCGGCAAGAAGCTATTTCTTTGTTTTCATGCTTGGAGGCATTCTTGACCGAAGAACCTCTAGGACCAGATGACATGTGGTAAGATTGCGTTGATGTTTTTGGAATGGATTTCATAGTTGATTACCTTGTACGCTTTGATTTTTGTTTTAATTTATTTTCTGTTTAAAAAATTAATTAGGTACTGCCCTCAATGCAAGGAACACAGACAAGCTACCAAGAAACTGGACTTGTGGAAATTGCCAGAGATTTTGGTTTTTCACTTGAAACGATTCTCATATAGCAGATACTTGAAAAATAAACTTGACACCTTTGTGAACTTCCCCATTCACAATCTGGATTTGACCAAGTATGTGAAAAGTAAAGATGGCCCGTCCTATGTGTATAACCTTTATGCAATCAGCAATCATTACGGTGGTTTAGGTGGTGGGCATTACACTGCATATGCTAAGGTAAGTTAGTGACATGCATAACAATAATACTGCTTGATTTTTCATGTTTGCTGTGTGGTCATGCCAAATCTAGATTTTGTAATTTGTGAATTCTTTGTGCTGCGTGAGATGCTTCTGTTTATAACCTTATGTTATTTGTTTTGGGCAGTTGATTGATGATAATAAGTGGTACCATTTCGATGACAGTCACGTCAGTCCTGTTTCTGAAGCTGAAATTAAATCTTCAGCTGCATATGTGTTATTTTATCAGAGAGTTGGAAGTGACGTCCAGATGGAAGAAGCGACGTCTTAGGTTCATGCAGGTTGTTGTAGAAAATGACCTGTGTGATGCCTGGTTCATATGCTGAAAGTCAATCCGGAGCTTAAGTCCTGGATAGCCGTTTTACTTTGCAGTGCAAAACACCAAAATTTGAAGACAGATTGTTGTAGCACCAATTAATCAAAACATGTTATAGACGAGGCTCTAGAAAACCTGTTCATTTGGGAGTATTGGCTGACAGTTATTTTACATGAATGATATCATTTTTTGACAGAAATTTTGCAGCCTAGAACTTGGTTAGGTTCTTCTGTTATTTCTTTTTATCGGAGGCTAAAACCGATCATCATGAATTCATCATTGTTGCCATTACAATTTTATGCACCGTAATGTACTAATAGGACAATTTGTTAAAAAAGTTGTATTCATCTTCCATTGTGGTGTTAGGATTCTAGGGTCTCCCAATTACATAAAATGTGCGGAAGAGATGATGGATGATAAACTGGTGATCATATTTATTTATTTATTTGTTAAATAATGGCATATTACCCTTTCTCTTTGTTGTCATTCTCCTAAATCTGGTGCATTACTCAACATGGGTATGCCTTGTCTGAACCCAGTTTTTGGAGTACTTTCAGATTTTTGACTAGTACGAGTCAAACTGAGCCAATGCAGCATTTCGTTTCTGGACCAAAACATTGTGTCTCCACTCCCATCTTTTGTTTATCTGAATTAATTCCAGCTGTGCAATCTATAAGCGCCAGAGTTCTATATCCTCTTAACCCTCCGTTGCTCTGTAGTTTCTGTTTGGTTCTTATCGTTTTGTTCTGTATATGCGTCTATATAGCTTTGGCAAGGTTTGGTTGTTTTTCTGAAATTTGTGCCGTCTTCCTTAGGTTCACTTTGGAATTTTACCAAGAGTTCTTGAGCACAAATGGTTTGGTCTAAGCTACCATATAAAAACATGACATGAAGAACTACTTGCAGTATCCCTAATTTCGGCTATTAAAAAGTCTGTAGTACAAATTGACGGCAATTGTTCAATTTCAAATTTCCATCCTATCGGCAAATTACTTGGTGTCCTTCAGAGTCAACTACATTTTTAGGTGGAGAATATGTAAAATTCTCTATGGTGGGATAATGAAAAAATGATCAGAAATTAGACATCACGTTAAAAGAGTATCTTTTTGAATACCTGTTTGTATTCGATTCTTTAGAAAAGTGCATGTTTTCAAGGTATAACCACGTTATTGGACTCATGAGTTCCGGTTAAAATGAATCATTTGAGAAAATCTGAGTATGATATAGTCCTTACCTAGATTTTATTTACCGTTTGATTGAACTCCTAATTAACAATTCTTTCTTTAGAATGTTAAAAACTCAAACAAAAGGTGCACGTATGTGATAGTCGTGGGAGAATGAATAGCACACATTGTGAATAACCATATAATCATATTATTGTTAAAAAAGAATATCTCAAAATGAGAACCGATAAAATGGCATACATATAAATAAATAAACTGGCATGGCGGGGCACAAGGCCCTTGATGTCCACATTTCCTTCCTAGACCGGCATGCGACATTAAAGAGAAGATAATGTATGTATTCTTCCTGCAAAAGGAAAACATAAAAAGGGTTATCTTTCTTTTTGCTATTGATGCCAACTAGCATAACATGTGCCACCCAACAACATTAAAGTGTGTGATTCTGTCAGTTTCCTAACGGATACCACCACAATGCTAGAATTAATATTCCAAAACTATGGTCCAAGATTGTCACTGCTCACTCAATCTTTTTGTTCTAAAAAAAATTGGGTATCCAATTATTGCAACAAGCATAGTTTATGAAAAAAAAATGATGTAACATGCTAAACTAAAATAATGTATTATGTAGAGACTAGTTCTACATTATAATAAGATTGCGATGAATTTACAGGTTCAAAGTTAGTAACAAGTTAACTCATGTACAACTTACAAGAGTGTAACTTCCGCTTCCAGCATGAAAATCTCTTGAACAAATCAAAATATCTAGTCTAAAGATAAATGGTGTACTACTAGTGGTAAATTTACAGCTTGCATCCATTGAGAAACGACACTTTATGGCAAATTTCAGTTTCCAAGAGGAGACAACGGTCCGTTTTATATTCGCTCTCTGACAAATGCTAAAATAATTCCAAAAGCAAAGGACAAGCAAAGTGAAAAACAACAAC
>Ga0099826_10002838_pt1 | contig 11430 bp, 6 predicted proteins | sample Mtrugardesep15_FD_76830 | JGI IMG/M metagenome (GOLD analysis project Ga0099826, IMG submission 76830) | Root nodule microbial communities of legume samples collected from California, USA - M. trunc garden sep15 | ecosystem: Host-associated > Plants > Roots > Nodule | place: USA: California...
CATTTGTTTTTTATCATGTAATCTGATTTAATTGTTTCTCCTCTCCTTCCATAAACAGATAAGTTGTTTCTCATACTTTAAATTCTGATTGCTTAATTTTAGATGACCAAACGAAAGGAAAACATGGAATTTACCGCATAATGTTGGTCTCTAATACCAATCTCCAAAATAAGGAGATTCACACATCTAATTTATCAGAAGATTGTATTAAATTAGGGTTGATTTGTGAGCTTGTTACAAAAGGGCTTTTATCTTTTTGAAACAACTGCAGCTTGGACCATAAAACAACACTTCGTTGATTGTCACCCTGTCTTGCATTGTTACTCCCAACCTTTCCCTGTGAATTGATCAATTACATGCTCCAACCATGGATAATATAAAGAAAGATGAAGCCCAAGATCAGAAGCGTGACGAACTTGCTGAATCACTAAATGACCTCTTCAGTAGTGTTGCCACCATGATCAAATCAGAGCTTCAGGTAAAACTCCCCATTCTTTCTCCAATCCTCTCGAATATATTACGTCTCACTAATTCTACATACACTTGATGATTTGAAATGTACAATTGTTTGGAAAATCATTTCTGACGTTTATCAACTTATTTTGTTATAATTTGCAATGGTTGTGTGTGTCAGGGGACTAATAATCATCTAGAGCTATTGGAGAAAATAAATCTGAGAGTAGCAGAAGAGTATAACGGGTTTGGCGATTTAGCTTCAGGGTTAAGGATGTTTGTGGAGCAATTGAAATGCAAGAGTGGTAGCTTTAACGAATATGTTGAGCAGATTGATGCCATTGAGAAGCAAGTGACTGAATTTGAAGCTGTGGTCTCTATGCTTGATAAATATGTGGCTTTGTTGGAATCTAGAGTCCAATCTCAGTACCAAACCAAAAATCCATCTTCCTGATTAAGAGAACAATGTACAAATGAAGGAAATAGGTAGGAAAGATGAGAATAGTCCACCACACCCTGCTAATTTACTTATTTTTCTCTCAATTTGTATCATTTGGGTCCGATTTATACCGTTTATTTGGGTCCTCAAACTCCCCTCTGTCGGGGTTTTAAATAATGGTCTGTGACCACGATCCGGTTACAACAAAATGTTTTTTTGATGTTGCTGAAACTGCAACACTGCCGTAATTGATGCCGCATCAAATCGTAATTGAGGCTCTATCAGCTGCAATTGACCACAATTCTGTGCAACATCAACAAGAATCATGACGTGACCGCATCTGTTACCGTGACTGCTATTTAAAACATTACTTTCTACACTCCCTGCAGCATCTTTATCTCTCCCTTCCTCATGTCCTCATGTTTACTCCATTTTTAATCTACCCTTGTGCTTATTTTTGCTGTTGTAGAGTTTATCTTTGTTTGGGTTAGTAGAGTTATCTTGTTGATCCCAACCCATCATCACATCACCCCTATGTAAAACTTTGTTATCAGTATTTGGAGAACAACTATTTTAAGGTGTTTTAACAATGGATAAAGATGTAAGTGTGATATAGCATCATAAATACTTAATGTAGAATGTATCAAATAAAAGTATGTGTTATAAGAAGGGTCTGTTTGATGGTCAAGATAAATAGAGGATAAAGAGATAAGATATGATTAATACATCCTATCTTATTTCAATCTTTTGTTTGATGCATTAATGAGATAGGATAAATCATTTGTTTTACTAATCATATCCTTTCAATCCTTTGTAATTTCTATCCTAAGCTTGGTTAAAATTAACCTATCCTATTTTATATATGGTATGGTATTATTATTTTGTCCTCACCCCTCTCTTGTATCCTCTTTCCGCTGCATCTTCTCATCTTCCTCTCTTTCATCTTTTTTTTTTTTCTTCCTAGAATCCCTCTTCTTTTTTTCCTAGAATCCAACTCTCTCTCATATATTCTTCTTCCTCTTTTCTTTCAATGGATTCCACATTTTTTTCTTTATGAATTCAATTTTTGCCTCTTCTTCTTTTATCGATTTCTGATTGTCATCTTTCTTTATAGATTTCTCTTCCTCTTTGATTCATATTTTTATTTTGATCGATTTCATTTTATTTTTTTTCGTTTTTCTTATCAATTTCAATTCTAATTCTTTTTGATAGATTTCTATTTTTTGATAGTCCTCTTTTTTTGTTTTGTTTATCGATTTCAATTTTTCTTCTTTTCTGTTATGTTGCTGTAATATGTATAATATGAAAATTTGCTAAAATTTGTAATTGATTAGATAGGTAATTTTGTTATTTAATTATGATATTTATCCTATCAAATCATTATCTTATTTGTTATCATGCACACATCAAAACCATGATAGGATAAGTTTTTAACTTATCCATATCATATTCTATCTCGATTCAGTTTCATATTATATTATATCCTGATCATCAAAGAAACCCTACGAGTCTAGAAATTGTTTTAATTCTTTCTCTTTAAATAATTATAAGCATGGTTTGTTATGTTGAGAATATAAAAACATTTTTGTGTACTTGAATCCTAAATTTTTTCTGTAATAATTTCCTCTTGTAGCTGATACAACCTCAATTATGGACTCCAACTCTGTTCTCTACTCTACTTCAGGGGACTGTATATAGAAAAGCTTTTATATTAAATGATATTTTCCTAATAGATTTTTCATTTTTTTGTGAAGAAGTTTCCTAATAGAAAATTAATTCTGCCTTATCATTTAAATCTGAAAAGTTTAATTATCCTCTTGCATGTGTTTTAAGGAACCATGAATCTCTAAACTCTACTCACATGGCAGAACATGATTGGTGGTCAAGAAATTAAAATATTATTATTCAATTTGTCCACTTCTTATCACATTGTTATTTTGGTCAGCCAATCATGCCCCTTAATCAATGTTTAAAATTGAACCGGATGGTTAAACCAGTTGAATCGGAAATCGGTTTGTTTGATGGTTGGTTTGATCCTTGTTATATTGCAGTCTAGTTGAATCAAATTGAACAAGGGTGAATCGATTGAATCATAATTAGTTAAACCAATTTTTATTTTTATCATATTTTTTGAACTTTTTAATACTTTTAATTTATTTTTCTAATAATTAAGTTGTAGTTGAGCCAATCGAGTCAAGATTTGAATGTCTCACCGATTCAATCTCCGGTCCAGTTTTATTTTTTTAAAACATTACTTAATGGTGGTTGCAACATAGTAATCTATATAATAGCTAGCTAGATTTTTGATGCATATATATAAGCTCCCCCTCCTTAATTTCATTTCTCACATTCCCACACCTTCCACACTTTTCACCCTCTTTCTTTTGAGTCCTTCATAACAAATTAACACAATGAGAAAACCAAGTTCTTCATTGGTTCATCTATCCATTCTCATTATAACTCTCTTTGTGGCTGAAATCCATGGAAACAAACAAAGTAGAGCTCTTAACAAATTGCGAAATTCCAAATACAGTACAAATTCACAAATTGATACAAGTCACTTTAAGGTACATGAAAATATTGTGCTTGATGAAATGGTTCATTCTCAAGATGGTATTAAAGAGAAAGACAAGATTGAGAAGCTACCAGGGCAACCAAATGTGAAATTCTCTCAATATGGAGGGTATGTTACAGTGGACAAATTAGCAGGACGTGCTTTTTACTATTACTTTGTGGAAGCTTATCATTCTAAAGAAACATTACCTCTTCTTCTTTGGCTCAATGGAGGTATAAACTCAACTTCTATTATTAGATTCAATGTTTCAAATTATAGTATAAAGAATATGTTGCAAGTGTGACAAGTGTTTGAGACATTTAGGACTACAATCATAATTATCCTAAATTTTAGTAATATCAAGGGTTGCAACATAAACTAGGACTACCACAAAAAGTTTAATCATTGTATAACAAAGTTACAACAAAAATTTGATCTCTAGTTTTAGTCTTCCTAACAATTAAGGACATAATTAGAGACATTTACTTTCATTGTTCCCCATTTATCTTTAATATTTAAATTTGGGAATAGTTAGGATGCATTGTCTATGTATAATGTTTTACACCATCAACCAATCACAAACGATCATTTGTGTATAATAAATTACAAACCAAAAATCGTTAATGATATAAGAATTTAATTTATATGCCCTGTCGATGTAATATTATTTTAAACATTCATCCAATTATACGTGGCCACATCGTTACTACATAATGTATTTTAAAACATTTGACATGATGTGACAACGTATGATTGGATGCATATGTAAATTAAGTTTACATTGACTGTAGATACAAATTTAACTCATGATATAATGCTTATGATTGATTGATAATGCAAAAAATCTATACACTGTCGATACATATAAATTAAATTCTTGATAGATCTAACTCTAATATTTGCTTCTTTTCATGAGTCTAATCTTCGCTTCTAATGAAAAGAAAATGCAAATTTCATGATGATGCATTTTAAGTGCTGCACACTCAATTAACGTTGAAATTAATTCTTTTTAATTCCTTTCAATCAGTTAGTTTCAACACATTTGCATCTACGCACATGCACATGTACAAAGTGTTTCTTTGCCTTGTTGTGAACTCACATTCTTTTTGGGTTTTCACATCACGAGTGAGAAACAACTTGAGAAAACGAATCTATTTAAAACTTATCCCATATAAAGAATTTGTCCTAAGATTTTAGTTTAATATTTTTGTTATGAGGAAGGCCTAAAATTCTAGTTAAGTACACATTCTATGGGATGTTATCTGTTTTGAATTATATGGTTTTCTAGTCAACAAAATACTGCCTAATTATCTCACTTATTCTACCAAAGAGTTAGTAATATTACTTTTGAAAGTTATTATTATATATTATACAAACTTACCCCAAAATAAAAAAAAAATTAAAATACTACAAATTTATTAAAAATAAAGTAAGAAACAGAAAATTGGAACTACCCAAATTATATGTAAGTATTTACTTTTATTTTTAATTTATATAATTTAGATAATGTCTTTATAGGTAAGAGTTGTTCAACCAACCTATTATTATCCTTCATCTTCTAGTGGTTGTCTTTTATATTTAGTTTCCTATGTTGGGATTAAGTGTTGCATGCACATATATGGACATGTAACTACACAGGGCTTAGAAAATTATATATTATTTGTAGAGGAATGATAATGAACTTTACTAGCAACTCTCAAATACATATTCCAATAACTTAAAGAGAGATTGAAGACATTTTATAATATTTTAGATATTAACTAATAACTATGCACCAATAGTATACAAAATTGTATTTTACCCTAGCATATGTTTTGTTATAATTTTATATTTACTAAATTATCCAAAAAAATTATAGTCTTTGATTATAACCTGTGTAAAATATTTTTATTTGTCAGTATTACAGACTATTCACTCGATATTACTTTGTCAGCATCAATATGCAGGGGTCACATATTTACTAAAGTAAAATTTTGGAAGGGTTACATATTTCGATAATTTGTCACATCATACTCTCTAATGATTGAAGAATTATGAATAGTGCGTCATTAATGTTTATAATTTTGAAAAACAATTTGTCTATTCACTTTAATTATATTCTTATAGTATAGTCTCTGAAGGAGTAGTTCTGTGGTATGAGTTTCGGATACTCATTCAACTATAAAGAAGTCTTATTTGATCACAAATATTTGAACACACTAAAAATATATATCAATAATTATTTTAAAATTACATATATAGTATTTAATTCATTTTCCTTTCTACCTTTTCTCAAATGTTTTTGTTCAAGTAGTGTACTCAAATACATGTGACGAATGAAGTATTTTTCTTCAATTATATGGTGTAAGGGAATAATATTTTAGAATAATGATATTTAAACATAAGAAGTTGACAACTTTTAAAAAACTCTATATCTCTCATATTTTCTGTGTTTTTACTCTCTTTACATCTCTATTGCTTTTTCCCTAATATAAAAGATAAACTGAATGTCAAAAAGTTGTTGTTGTTTAAATATCATTGACCAATATTTTATACCAAGGTTATGAGAGAAGCACACTAATGTAAAGAAGCAGGTGTTAAAATCCCATAATTCACGCTTCTTGAGGATTTCTCGGCGTGCATGTTATGTTGTATACAAGAACAAACGTACAACAAAAGAAATAAAATAAGTATTTATTGGGATTGTATTATGACTATTATGTTATTAGTTGTTTAATTAATGTGTCTTTTATAGGCAAGTGGGGATTTGACCCTTTATTATTAATTTATAGTCATTTTCTGATGATGGTGACATGCAAGATCACATAGCCTCAAGACTCAAGTCATGTGTATGTTAATTAAGCTGGTAGGAGTTTGACTATATATACTTGTATATAAATGCATAAATAAATATATAATATATAGTTTAATGAATGCTATTTTTTCATAGAGTGTCCTCCACTTGAGATAATTTTATTTAAAATAGTATTAAATATTAAATATGAACCCTTTTTCAACTAAGATATGAATATTTGTTATATACATTGTGAAAGTCTAACTCATGTTTGATAGCATAAAAAAGTTTTACATGATCATTTTTATAATGTAAATATTTTAGAAAGTAATATAGAAAGGTGACACTATGTTATTGTAGTAAAGGGTTGAATAATCATATAAAACTTATTTGTACATTCTTTGCATTAAACTCGAATATAAATTGTGAGGATGAGATTATATAATTTTTCAGGAAATGAGATGAAATTATATAAGCTTACATATTATTGTCTCTTTTATCATATTTAACTACTAATTAATTTTTCATTTCTCTTTCAAAGGTCCTGGATGCTCATCTCTTGCCTATGGAGCAATGCAAGAAGTTGGACCCTTCCGTGTGAAGAGTGACGGGAAAACCCTTTACAAAAATAACTATTCATGGAACTATGGTATTAATTATCACCTCAAATTGATCAACTCTTTTTCTTAGAACAGATGAAAAAATAATTACTTTTAGATATCAAAACAAACATTATTAAAAAAATCATTTTCTTCGTACATAGACGAAATAACAATATTTATTGAAAACTTACATAAAAAATAAAAATTAAAGATCAATTTTATTTATTTTATTTTCTTATTTAATTTTTCGTCGCTATTTCATTTTCTTCAATAGTGTCGGTCATTAATTCGACATATTTTTAATTTTTTATTTAATTTTCAACTTTGAAGCTGCAAATCTGTTGTTCCTTGAGTCACCAGCTGGGGTAGGATATTCATACTCAAATAAATCATCTGATTATGACACCAATGGGGATAGAAGAACAGCTGCAGATAACTATGTATTTTTGGTGAATTGGTTAGAGAGATTTCCTGAATATAAGAATAGAGATTTCTACATTGCTGGGGAAAGTTATGCTGGTCATTATGTCCCTCAACTTGCACACAATATTCTCTACCATAATAAAAAGGCTAATAGGACAATTATCAACCTCAAAGGAATTACGGTATGTGTTTTTCACTTTTTCACTTTCTTCTATTTGTTATTAAATTGGAAAAAGAGCATGTAGAGAAGTCATCATTATTATTCCATGTGTTCATTATGCCCTTAAACATAAATCATGGACACTATCTAATGAAAATTACAGCCAATCTAATAGGCTTTTTCAAATTTCTCAATCATATCATGATATGGTGAAAAATGTATTAATGATAATTGACGGTGTTAAAAAAATTGCACATTCGTCTAAGACCATTTCCGATGGTTATTTTTTAGGAACTCATTTTAGATTTTATAGACCACTAATAGATAGTCTCGTAATGTCACATCATATTTATGCAACTCATACACATTTTGCTTCAATAATAAAAATATATATGCAACTCTTAAGCAACCCACATTTTATATTTTTTAACTTAATGTCGCTCATTTAGGATAATTCAATATAAATTAACCATATATTTGACTGATGAGACATTTTTTTAACAAATATTGATAATTTTTCTTTTGTTACTATAAGCTTGGGTTTCCAAATTTATCTGGGCCAGGATTGGTCCACCATTCATATGGATGAAACCAAATTTGTTACGTGATTCATGACATATGTATGATTGTCTTATTACTTTTTGATTGGGTTTATTAAATCTTGAATCATGGAAATCTGTTCCTTTGTCTGTGATATCATTGGTTATTTTTTATTTTTAGGTCTATAATATGAGATTTTTTTTAATCATGTAACAACTATCAATGAGTGGTCTATTTCCTCTCAAAATAAAAAACCAATGAGTGGTCTATTTGGTCCATAGGTGGGACCTTAGTTAGTATGGGTTGTTCCTGGTTAGACATGTTTACTAGCAGCATAGTAAGTAGTTGTTCATGTTTTGTTTTGGTGAGTAGTTGTTCATGTTTTTATCTTTTTGGGTACTACTTTATGATTTATTTATTTTTTAATCAAGTAACCTACTGCCCTAAAGTCACACATTATGTAGAAAAGTGGAAAGTCTAGGGTTCGAACCCTGATCTCTGCATATAATTGTCCTTGTAGCTAGCAACTGAGTTTTTATTTCCTTTTTAATTGGGCTAAAAAATGAATTTTGGTACTACAATGACAACATTTGATTTTGAGTAATTTATAAAATTAATTTTAGTTATAATGGAAGTGCACATAAACCAATTTTTGTGTTTAGATACATTGACCCAGTAGTTAGTTCAATAATAGTAAGGCAGCAGATTGGTTAGCAAAGCACAGAATTACATTATAGTTTTCTCATAGATTCCAGATTATTAGTTGCACTGAAATTCAACTTTTTACTGAATAAAGTGGAGATAGTAAGTATTCAACACTAATTGGTTATAGTGACTCAAATAAAATGTATGAATGGAACATAACAATGATAATAAAAAAAAAAATGTGAATAGAAAAATCTTATGTAACAAAGATGAATATGTTTACCTTTTGTTATATTATATGCACAGATTGGAAATGCAGTGATCAATGATGACACAGATGAGCATGGAATGTACGATTTTCTTGCTAGTCATGCAATCATATCCGACCAAGCAGCATATAATATCAACAAATTTTGTAATTTCTCATCAATTTCCAATCAAACTACTGAGTGCAGTGAAGCAGCAAGTGAAGTTGATAAGAACACGTTGTTCCTTGATATATACAACATCTATGGTCCAGTCTGCACTAATCACAACCTCACTAATCGTCCCAAGAAGGTCTCGGTAAGATTCAAATTTCCTTTCAAGTGGCATGAAATTTGATTTTTCTTAAGGCAATTAGGGTCGGTCCAAGGGTCAAGCTAGTGTGGTGCTAGTTTTTTATATTGTAACGGGAATATGATGAATATATCATCATTTCAAGATGCATCCTAAATGCGTCAAGTGTATTATTTTTATTGGTCTGGAAAACTTTGACCCGTCTTGATTTCCTTGAGATACGATAGTACAACGGTTACCTTTCTTTACAAATAAAACACATCATCATTGTAAAAACTCACAAAACAAACCCTAATGGTGTATATGATTGCTTATATTGTAATTAAGCTCTTTCAACTTGAATATTTCACATTGTTTAAGTCACATCAAGACGTTACAATCACACGCGTCTTTTACTATGGCCTTAACTTATAGGTTGGATCGCCCTGGACAAGATCTTAATTAGTTCAAACCAAATAAATGGAAAAATTAGATATTTGGAGAATCTTACCACGTTAAATCGGTGTACACCCGACTCTACTCAGATTATTAAGAATTCAATCATTATTGTACGCAGGTTGTTATTGATCCATGCAGTGACGACTATGTACACGCATATTTCAACCGGGGTGATGTTCAGGAGGCCCTCCATGCCAATGTCACCAAGCTCGAGTATGACTGGGAAGCCTGCAGTAATATCATTCCAAACTGGGGGGATAGTCCAACAACAATCATTCCCCTTTTACATGAGCTCCTAAATAATGGATTAAGGGTGTGGGTTTTTAGGTAAGACATCTTCTCTTTACTTATGACTATAGGGACTAGTAATTATCATATCCTCTTTGTCTTTTGATAATATTTGTTCTCACTTTATTGTAAAGTTGTATGATCCCTTGTCATTCTTTCAATCTTAGTAAAAAAAAAAAATTGACTCATTTTTTGTAATCAAGAGAAAAAGATGTTTATGAATTGAAGTTTGTTTTGATGATTATGTTTTTTCTCTATTGTATGATACAGTGGTGATATAGATGGAAGGGTGCCTGTTACTTCAACAAAATATTCACTTAAAAAGATGAAGCTTCCCATTGAGACAACTTGGTATCCTTGGTTCTTCAAGGGAGAGGTACTTGTAATAATAATATGTTAATGTTTGTTTTTCTTACTAAATGTCAAATGTTTGTTTTCCTTGTTTCATAAGCATTATATTATAAATAAAAAAAATTCAATTCCCATCCAAGAAAATGTTAATTATACGAATATTTGTCATTTAAAAAAATGAAACTACCATAATTCGAATAGTTACTAGAAAAAGTTAAATTAGCAAAGAAGATTTAGAGATAAATGAAATTTCTCTCTAATTTTGTCACTAAACATAATGATGAAGGAATTAAAGAGAAAATTTGTCTTTTCCTTCTATAATTTTGATTGGTATTTCTATTTTCTATAATAGTATAAAAGTAATTATTGTTATTATGATTTCATAGGGTTGATTTGATTTACTTAATCATGTTTTATGGAAGAGTAAAATTTCTTTTCCTATCAACTTAAGTTTAAGTTTCTTTCTTGATAATCATTTTAATAGTGTTAAGTATATCCGTCAATTTTGTCGATGATTAATCTCTGTTAGAGAATCTTGCTTATCACCTTTAGTGGTGTTTTTCTTTTCAACTACACTTTTTTCATATATCCACAAAGCTCGAACTCGAGACTTTAAGAGATCCGAGTCCATATTCGCTCGGGAAAATATAATGTTGACAATCAAATTTAAGTTTTATATAAACATTTTGTAACGAAATTTTCATGTGAAACAGGTTGGTGGCTATGCTGAAGCATACAAGGGAGGTCTAACTTTTGCCACGGTGAGAGAAGCAGGACATCAAGTGCCAAGTTATCAACCAGCAAGAGCCCTCTCTCTAATCATGCATTTCTTAAATGGCACTCCTCTTCCTACTACTCAAAGATTTAATGACTAATTTACTATAATCATGTTAGAATAATTATTCTATTGGCTTAGTTGTCGAATCATATATATTGTCAAAGAAAGAAAATCCATTTATTGTTTGATTTTGATTTGTACTATTGATTGATGAAAATGGAAAAAGAAAATCTCAACTTTTTTTCTCTCTAGATGGATTATCAGTTACTTGTACTATACATAAGGTAGTTTATTGCCTCAGCATCTAGGAAATTTTTGTGTTTATATTCAAGTATGATTAATATGGCCTGAAACCAATCAAACAAGAGAAACCAGAAGATTGTACAAACACAACAAAACGAAAACAAAATCAGAAAACTTGGTTAAAA